>Ga0163154_10000166_pt1 | contig 97099 bp, 86 predicted proteins | sample OliLakLV19MP9P1_FD_148649 | JGI IMG/M metagenome (GOLD analysis project Ga0163154, IMG submission 148649) | Freshwater microbial mat bacterial communities from Lake Vanda, McMurdo Dry Valleys, Antarctica - Oligotrophic Lake LV.19.MP9.P1 | ecosystem: Environmental > Aquatic > Freshwater > Lake >... | reverse complement strand
ATCGAGAAACGGGGTCGTGCTATCATTCAACGCGCGCTCGATGTGCGCGCTCAAATCGGACAGCCCGTCCGCGCCAGTACGGTAAAAATCTGCTGCCGCGCCGCCGTCCAAGACTCCGCGTGCTGTGACGACTCCGAGCCGCAGCCCGCCGTCGGTTTGAAACGTCAATAACTTCATCAAATGATCCTTTGTCTGCGCACCGCTTGACAGCCGAATAAAACGACGTACATTCTATCCCTTCAGATGCGTACATCCAATCATTCGTACAAGGATAGATCGTGAAAGAACCCCAATCCGATATTTTAATCGTCGGCGGCGGCATCATGGGCATCAGCACCGCGCTGGAACTGCGCGCGCGCGGGCAAAGCGTCACCATAATCGATCCGGGCCCGCTGCCGCATCCGCTGGCGGCATCGACTGACATCAGCAAAGTCGTGCGCATCGCGTATGGCGCGGACGAATTCTACATGGCGTTGGGCGAGGTGGCGATGCGCGGCTGGCACGACTGGAATGCTGCATGGGGCGAGCCGCTGTATCACGAAGTCGGCACGCTGATGATCACGCGCGCGCCGATGCAGCCCGGCGACTTCGAGTATGACAGCCGACAAACCTTCCATCAGCGCGGACACCAGCCCGATATCCTCGATGCCGATGAAATCACGCGGCGCTATCCGGCATGGAAACATGGAACCTATGTCGATGGCTTTTATCACGCGGGGAGCGGCTATGCAGAGAGCGGGCGCGTCGTGGCGGCGCTGATCGAACAGGCGCGGCGCGAAGGGGTGACGATCTACGAGGGGCAGACGTTCGCCGCATTGATCGAGGCGGACGGGCGCGTCGTTGGCGTGCGCACACGCGAGGGCGCGACGTTCCGCGCGGGGCAGACGTTGGTCGCCGCCGGAACATGGACGCACGTCCTGATCCCGGAACTCGCGCCGTTCATGCGCTCGACTGGGCATCCCGTCTTTCATCTCAAGACCGATCAGCCAGAAGCCTTCATGCCATCCGTGTTTCCAGTATTCACTGCCGACATTTCGCACACGGGCTGGTATGGTTTTCCAATCCATCCGCGCGAAGGGGTGATCAAGATCGCCAATCACGGCGCGGGACAACTGCTTCACCCCGAAAATGATCCGCGCGTGGTCACGGCGGACGATGAAGCCGCCTTACGCTCGATGTTGGCAGACACATTTCCGGCGCTGCTCGACGCGCCTATCGTCTACACGCGCCGCTGTGTGTACTGCGATGTGTTTGACGGTGATTTCTGGATCGACCGCCACCCTGAACGCGCAGGTTTGACCGTCGCGGCGGGCGGGAGCGGACACGCCTTCAAATTCGCACCCGTTCTTGGCGGGATTATCGCCGATGCTGTCGAGGGGCGTGCCAACGAATGGTTGCATCGCTTCTGCTGGCGCGACCGGGCGTCTGCGCCGAAGAAGGCGGAAGCGTCACGGTATCAGGGCGCGCTGGCGTGAAGCGTCTGCGCCACAGCTTGCCGCGCGTCGGGTTGGACGCGCGCCGTTCCACAGCCTTGGATTCGCGCGCCGCGTCTGCGCACTGCCGATAACCCCGACGAGGAACGCCACGCTACTTGGCTCGAACGGTTCTTCGATCTGGTGTTCGTTGTGGCGATTATTTTCTATGCAGATCGCCGTTGGGATTCGCGGCGATCTTTGCGGCGTTCATGCTGGCGCTGGCATTCTTCGAGAGCTGCGCCAATTTACACAGCGAAACGCCACGACTAGCAGCCGAATTGTGATGGACAGGACAAGTCCCGTCCATCACATCAACCAACCGCGTTGGGTTACGCGGCACTCTCAACCAACAGCGCCGCCAGCGCATCAGGCGCGCTGATATAGGGCGCATGACCGGTGTTCAGCGCGTAAACGTGATCGACGGGCGTATTCGACAGCATCAACGCCTGAAGTTGCGGTGACACGACCACATCTTCTGCCGTCAGGATGTAGACTTTGCGCACTGCGCCAAAATTCGCATCCGTCAGTGTCACCGGAATGTTGAGTGGGGCAAGCGGTTCAGGGAGCTGCGACGCGGCGACGACCGCAAGCTGCGCTTCGTCACAATCGGGGCAGAATGCTGATGCAAAGGCGCTCTCCAAGACCGAAGCGGTCGAGAAACCGTCCGCGAGGATGAAATTGCCCTCTTGTCCGAGAACGGAATAGTGATCTTGCGACGAGAGCGTGACGAGACTGTCTTGATCCTGGGGCAGATACGCCGCCAAGTAAACGAGCGTGTCGATCTGCGCCGGAATTGCCTCTGCGACCGCTGAAATCACCAGACCGCCAAAGCTGTGACCGACCAGAATCACGGGTGACGATTGTGCTTCGATGACTTCGATCACCGCGTCGCGGTACGTGTCGAGCGTGATCTCCGAAATCGGCGTGTCGTCGCCGTGTCCGACTTGCTCGACCGCAATCGCGCTGTAACCATCCGCTTCGAGCGCAGCGATCACCCCATCCCAACCGGACGCATCTTGAAATGCGCCATGCACCAACACGAATACGGGCGCGTCGTCTTGCGCGCTCACGACGCCGACACTGCACACCAATACCAGCACGAGCAACAGTTTGCGAATCATCATTCACGATCCTCTCTATCGATTACGCATTTATGATCCAACGCTTACAGTGGAGGCAGTTGCGGGGCGCGTCGGCTATACGTCGCCGTATGCGTTCAGCAAGGCGTTCAAACGCCTGACTGGACAAGCGCCAAGCGAGATTCGGCGCAACCCACCGAAGTCAGGGCAGCAGTCTAACGATATTTGGCAATGAACGACGGAACGCTGAGCAAATCATCGAAGCGCGCTTTGAGCGTCGCGTGATCCCAGTCCCACCACGCGATCTCCAGCAGCGCCGCTGCGATCTCATCGCTGAAGCGCGCGCGAATCAGTTTGGCGGGGACGCCGCCGACGATCTGGTATGGCGCGACATCTTTCGTCACGACGGCGCCCGATCCCACGACTGCCCCCGTTCCGATGGACACGCCTGGCATGATGATCGCGGCGTGTCCGATCCAGACATCATGTCCAACCGTACAGCGATGCGCGCGCCGCCACTCGAAGAACGCCGCGTCGTCGGTCTCCGCGAAGCCGAACAGCGTGCGTCGATACGTCAAATGATGCTGTGTGACGCGCTCCATCGGATGATTGCCGGGATTGATGCGCACATGCGACGCAATCGAGGTGAACTTGCCCACATCAGCGTAAATGATATCGGCGTCGCCCGCCGTATAGCTGTAATCGCCAAACGTCGATTCGATCAGCAGCGTATTCGCGCCGATTTCCGTGTACGCGCCGATGTGTGCGTCGTAAATGCGCGCTGATGGGTGGATCGTCGGCTGTTCGCTCAACATGTTGGGCGCATGATCACCTGTGTCGGGGTAGCGGGGGATGTGAATCATGATGCGAACAACTCGTTTTGCTCGGCGTTGGTGAGGGACTCGTTCAAGCGCCGCGCGACGAGCGCATCCTGATAGATGAAATGTCCGGTGCGCATCGTCGCGCGCACGCGCGGGATGCCGTGTGCCAGCATTTCCACGACGACCAAATCAGCGGACTTGCCGATGGCGATTTCGCCGCGATCCGTCAGCTTCGCCGCCACCGCCGGATGCGCGCTCACGAGTTTGATGCTCTCATGGAGCGGCAGTACAGCGTCCGCCGCCAGTTTGAACGCCGCGCCGATCAGCGCCGCCGGGAAATAATCCGTCGCTAGAATATCCACGAGTCCCGCGCGCACGGCGGCGAGCGCACTCAAGTTACCACTGGTCGATTCGCCGCGATACGCATTAGGCGCGCCCATGATCGTGAGCATCCCGCGCGCGTGCGCCGCCTGTGCCGCCGCGACGGACACCGGAAATTCGCTGATCGTCACGCCAAAATCCGCCATCTGCGCGACTTTTTCCGGTGTGTCGTCATCGTGACTTGCGATGGGGATGCCGCGCGCCGCCGCGATCTGCGTTACTTCACGCACGATGTCCCAATTGCGCGGAAGCTCGGCTTTGACCGTGATCGCGCCTTCGACGCGCTTGATCAGATCGTCACCGACGCTTTCGGGGTCGAAGCCGAGCCAGCGCGTCATGAAATCGACATATTTTTGGATATTCTTATACTGTCCCTGTCCGGGCGTGTGATCCATGACCGAGACCAGATCGACTTGGCGCGCATCCAATAACGCCTCCAAGATCGGCGCGGTTTCGGGATTGCTGATCTCGAAGCGCGCATGAACGCGCAGATCGATCCCCAGTTCTGCCCGTCGTTCGTGGATCGCGCGGATGATTTCCGTCGCTTTTTCCTGCGTGCGCAAGTCGTTTTTCGTCCATGCGAACCCAACCGCCGCAAATGCCGTCGTGATGCCCGCGCCCGCCAAACGTTTGTCGAGTTCGTACAGCGCCACTTCGGTCGGGAAGTAGGCGCCGGGACGCGGCTCGATATCGCGCTCCAACATATCGCCGTGTAGGTCGATCAAGCCGGGAATGATCGTCATCCCCGCCAGCGACAAGCCGGCAACCGGCGCGTCACCGTCCGCAATCTCCGCGATCACGCCGTCCGCCAGCCGGAGCGCGCCGCGTTCAACCACGCCATCGGGGAGGACGATTCGAATATCAGTCAGCCACATCGGGGAGCGCCTCGCTTTGTAGGTCGATTTCGCTGTCCACCAGCGAACGGATCTCATCGGGGTAATGGAAAATGCCAATTAGCGTGACGCCCTGCGCCTTCAACGCGGTCAGCCGCCGGGTCAGTGCCGCGCGCGCCGACGCATCCAGCGAGGCGGTTGGCTCATCGAGCAGCAACAGGCGGCGCGGCAAAATCAGCGCGCGCGCCACGTTCACGCGCTGCTGTTCGCCGCCAGAGAACGTGGAGGGATACGCGCCCCACAAATCGCGCTTGATGCCGAAGTCGCTTAACATCGCTTCTGCGAACTCGCGCGCTTGATTGTAAGCCATGCCGTCCGTCAACAATGGCTCTGCGACCCATTCGAGCGCGCTCACACGCGGACGCGGGCGCAAAAACTGGGTCACGAAGCCGATCTCGTGGCGGCGCAAAAGGGCGATATCCACGTCGGCGGCGCGCGCCAAATCCACACTGCCCAAGTGCGAATGGTACAGCGCCGCTCCACTCGTCGGTAGGTATGTCCGATACAAACAGCGCAGCAGCGTCGATTTGCCCGCGCCGTTTTGTCCACGAACGAGCAGAAATTCGCCCTCGCGCAGCGTGAACGATACCTCCGAGAATGTCGGGATATTCCGTCCGAGATGGTGAACGGTGAAGTGTTTGGTATAGCCGTGAACGTCGAGGAGGATCGTCATAATTTTGCGTGTACCAACTGCTGTGTATAGGCGTGCTGTGGATCGTCTAAGACTTGATCGGTTAGCCCGCGCTCGATCACACGCCCGCCGCGCATCACCAAGACACGATCTGCCAACGTGCGAATCACGCCCAAATCGTGCGAGACTAACACCATTGCCAAGCGGAGTTCGCGCTGCAAGCGTTTGAGCGTATCCAAGACCGCCGCTTGCACGCTTACGTCTAGTCCCGTCGTCGGCTCATCCAATAGCAAGATGCGCGGGCGCAGCGCAATCGCCTTCGCCAGTTGGACGCGCTGCTGCATCCCACCGGACAGTACGCGCGGCGGATCGTCCATGCGATTGAGCGGGAACTCGCTGGCGGACAGCGACTCGCGCGCTGCTTGGCGCAAGGTCGCGTAGGCGCGTTCGCCGGTCACGAGCAGGCGTTCCGCCACGTTGCCGCTCGATGTGTAGCGCATCCGCAAACCGAGATGCGGATTTTGATATACGATGCCGATCTGCCGCGCCGTGACTTCGCGCCGTGCGAAGCGATCCAGCGCGAACAGATTGACGCCCGTGTAATCGGGCAGATCGAGCGTATAGGTTCCGGCGTTGGGCAGTTCTTCGAGATTGAGCAGACGCAGGACGCTCGACTTGCCCGATCCGGACTCCCCGACGATGCCAACGACCTCGCCCGCATATACATCGAGACTCACGTCATCGACGGCGGCAATGCGTCCGTAGCGTTTGACCAGTCCATCCGCACGCAGCAGCGGCGTCGTATCCGACAGGCGCGGCGGATCGAACGGGTTGTCAATCGGGGCGAACGGGGGGCTTGAGATAGCCATGTTTGTAAAAGTTCCCTTCATCGTCGTAATAGGTTGCGCCAACCTGATTTTGTGCAGCGTCCGCACCGCTGGCAGCGCGCATTTGAGCGATCAATTTTTCGAGATAGCCCGTATCGCTGATGCCGTAGCGCGATGTGCCGTCCGGCTGCGGGATTTCGTCCATGAACTTGCCGCGTGCGCCGCGCAGTGCGCCCGTCACTGTGTCGATCCAGCCGCGCTGATCCTCGACTTGAAACGGTACATCGCTAAATTCCAACGGGTACACATCAGTGTACGGCGGCACAGCATACATGCGCTTCTCGCGTCCCGCGCTGAGGATCGTCAGATGGGCGGCTTGATGCAGTTTGGGCGTGTCCCAACGCGGGATCGGACTCGGACTGATCAAATAGCGCCCGTTGACGAGGCTTGGATAGCTTGCGCCCTGCAAATACTGTTTGTAGCGCACGAGCTGTTCGTACAACACCAGCCACATCTGGCTGTAATCCGTGTCCGCGTGCATCTGGTGGGCTTTCGAGCTGTCACTCTGCACCGCGCGCAGCGGTTCGGGATCGGGAACTTGCAGCACAAGCGCCTGTCCATCACGCATCACTTCTTCGGGGATACGGTGGCGGCTCTGCAAAATTGTGGCTTGCAGCGTGTCCGTCGTGGTCGATGCGCCGCTCATGCGCGTGATGAAACGGCGCAAGTTGGCGGCGTTAACGCTGTCGTCCGCGCCCTGATCGATTACTTTGACGATGGATTCGGGTCCCACAAGGCTCAGTGTGACTTGCAGCCCGCCCGTCCCCCATCCGCGCGCAATTGGCAGTTCGCGGCTGGCATATGGCACTTGGTAGCCGGGAATCGCAATCGCCTTCAGCATTCGGCGGCGCAGTTCGCGCTTGGCGAACGGATCGAGGAACGCATACGCATAATCGGCGCGCGGCGACGCCAAATTTTCAAGTTGGCTCATGGCGTCCTCTGGGTTATCGGTTCGAGTTCCGCGCGATCCGCGCTGGTTTCGTTGTCCTGATCGGACGAATAGAACGTGCTGATCACCTTACGCAGATTGTCGAGGCTGCTGGCGAACGTGACGTAATGCGGCAGCTTGAAATGGATGCAAAAGCCCGATGCTTCGACGGGTTCAGTGTGATACATGACAAATTCTTCGGTATGCGCCGGATGCGGTTCGGACTGATTCATCTCGATATCGAGCGTGGCGGCGGCGATCAACTTGACCTCGTTCCAGCCGAGCGTCGCCGCAAAGCCGAGCGATAAGCCCGTCTTGTCGCCCGTCGTCACGACTTCCGCCTGGCTGACGCGCGCGCGTCCTGCGCTGAACGTCACGCCTGTGACGGGATGTTTGACTTCGATTTCGGCGTGTGCGAGACGTAATTCGTTGACCGTCGGATGGATCAGCCCATAGCCGCGCATACTGGCGTAGCCGAGCGCCAACACGCCGCCCGTATCGGCGCGTGCCAATGCTTGCAAGCGATGTTCGCGCGGCGCAGGGAACAATGCCGGATCGCGCGTCACATCGGGGATATCGGCAGGTTCGCGCGGCGCATGTTCCGGCGTCGCTGCCAGCAAGCCCGCGCGCCGCTGCCACTCCGCCACGAGCGGATAGGATGCAGAGGCAGCAACCGCTCCGTCTCCATCTGGAGAGGGGGTTGGCGGGTGAGCTTGATCCCCCGAATCATCCGTAGGGGCTTCTCGGTGGGATGCGCGCTCAGGTACGGGGTGAGGTTCACTGTCCAAGATTTCGGTATTCAAAATGCGATGGCTGTAATCCAACGACGGGCCCAATACTTGTCCGCCCGGAATGTCTTTGAACGCCGCCGAAATCCGGCGCACGGTCAACAGCGACTCCGGCGCAACTGGGACGGCATACGCCAAACGCGGCTGCGTCGAGCGATAGGCGCGCAAGAGCAAGACCGCCTCGTACAGGTCGCCGCCCGACTGGGCAATTGCCAGCGACGCCAGTTCGGGCGCGTACAACGACGCCTCGCCCATTACACGATCCACGAGATATGGCAGGGTATCCTGAATCGCCGTCACCAATTCGCGTGTCGGCTTGCCCTTCAGCGCGCTGAACAACGCTTCGGATGCTTGGATCGCGGCTTCGCCGCCTTTCGCTGCGACATACATGTGTGGTTTCCTATTGCGGGTGTGCCGTCGCCCTACGATGCAATTTCGGTTGTGGGCATTGGCACGCCATGCCCCTACAAATTATGCGTTTTCGCGGATCATCGTCGTGCTGCGTGGGAGCGCCAGCACGCGCGCGCCGTCGATCAAGAATATGTCCCACCCCAATGGATAGCGCCGCCGCGACTCACGCAGTTCCCAAAAGTCCGCCGAGAGCGCGCCCACTTGGATCGCCGTCGTCCCGTTCACCCCTGCGCCAGACAGCGAAAACCGCGCATCTGTATCGAACGAACAGCCAATGATCAGCGTGGCGGAACGGTCAGGATACAACATCTCACCCACCGCCGCCGCCGAGATGGCGGGCAAATCAGCGTCCGTCAACGTCGGGTAGAAATGATACGCGGCGCGTTCGGGCGACTGCCGCCGCGCGCCGTTGCGCGCCAACAAGGGCGCGAGCTGATCATCATTTGTGTAGTAGCTCGTCTCTAGGTCGAGCAGCGCCTCGCCAATGACCACGAACGCATGAACATCGGGCAGGGTGTAGATGCGTCCGGGATAACTGGATGCCCACATCAGCGCCAAGAACGTCTCCCGCGCCCGCGCCTCGTCGGATGTGTAGGGAGGGTGCGAAGGCGACTGGCTCATCAGAACGTCTCCATTTCAACGCGCGTCTGCTCAACTTGCTGGAGTAGCTGTGTATCCGCGTCTTGTTGTAATTTTTGCTGTGCGTTCAGAAATAAATCGATCTTTTCGGTCTCAATGTGCGTTTGATACGCCGCATCAATCAGCGCACACGCCAGCGCGAACACCAAATCGCGCCCCATGACCAGCGCGTAGCCCTGCACATCGTCCGCAATGCGAACATGTGCCTCGCTGACCAGTACTTCGCCCAAGTGGAATGTCGCCCCGCCCGCGCTGTCCGTATACGGGAGCATGACCAGCCCCGTTCGGTTGACGAGGACAGCGATATCGCCCAACTGCGGGATCAGCGCCTCTGCGAGGGCTTTCACGGCGTCGGCGGGTGCGTGCGTGAGGATCGTGAGCGCGTCAGATTGGGAAAAATGGGTCACAAGGTTACTCACAGACAAGCGTCGGGGCGTGGGCGATACGGTGTATCGCTGCCATGCCCCGACAAACTCAATGCCGTTTAGTTTACGACTAGCGCGCGTTCAAATCGAGATCGAGCAGCGTGGCAGTGTCGCGCAGACCATCATACAGATTGTCCAGCGATTCCAGACCCAGCCACATGCTTGGATCGACGTAGAAACGCTCAATTGCCACAACCAAATCGGTGTCGCTGGCAATCGCCAACAGCGCCGTCTTGACCGCTGCTTTGAACGATTCCGGCAGATCGCCGCGAACGGCAAACGGGGTCTCTGGGATCACCGACGACTGAGCGAACACCACGATGTTGCCTTCGGGGCATTCTTCGTAGATCGCGTCGATTTCTGCTTGCGTCATCGGGTTATAGTACGGGAATTCGCCCGTTTCGGCGTCATAACCGCACAGTTCGATCAAGCCTTCGTCAGCCTGCGCGGGCAGGCTGCCGTCGAAGGTTGCGCCCGCATCGGTTGTGCCATTGGCAACGCTCAACACTGCCGACGGGTGGTTGCCCGCGAACACGATTTCCGCGAATTCTTCGATTTGCGTCGGTTCTTCAAAAGTCATCGCCGTCATGATGCTGGTGGCGGGGATGAGGTAGCCGCTGGTGGACGCCGGATCGGTGAAGGCGAACGAGCGCCCCGCCAGATCAGCGATGGAGGCGATGCCGCTGCCCTTGAGAGTGAACAGCAGGCTGTAGTAGCCGGGCAGGGCTTCGGTGTCGATGGCTTGTGCCTGTTCGACCGTGATGCCTTCTTGGAAGTTGGCGACGGCGATGGCTTCGGCGTTGGCTTCTTGCGCAGCCAACACATACGAGAACGGACCGACTTCCATGCCGTCGGCGTTGCCGGCGCGCATCGCTTCGATCACGGCGGTATAGCTCGTCCCCGTCACCAACTCGACCGGGATGCCCAGTTGTTCTTCTAGATAGACACGCAGCGGCTCAATCGATGCCAGCGCCTCTTCCACGTTGTCGCCGGGATACACGCCCAAGATGAAACGTTCGGGCCAGTCCGTGCGATCCATCATTTCTGGCGTCATTTCCGGCGTCGCTTCTTGCGCGACAACTAAGCCAATGCTGAACAGAGCGAACACCACCAACGCTCCCAAAACGATCCCGATTTTCTTCATATCCATCCCTCGCTAAAAAGCTAAACGTGAATTGCATTCGTCCGCGCGCTGCTAAATGAAGCGACTGCGAACGTAACTGCTAAAACGGTCAATGACCGTGACAGCCACAACCAAGACGATCACCGTCCCCATCAGACGGTCGTACTGGAACAGCGAGATATACTTCTGAATCTCGAAGCCCACGCCGCCCGCGCCCACGTAACCCAAAATCGTGGCATTGCGCACGTTATGCTCGAAGTACACGAGCGAATACGAGATCAGCAGGGGTAACGCTTGCGGCAGCACTGCGTAGATGAAGGTCTGTGCGCTGCCTGCGCCCGTCGCTTGTATTGCTAACACCTGCTGCGGGTCGATCTGTTCGATGGCTTCCGCGAACAAGCGCGAGAGCGAACCCACCGAACCGAAGATGATCGCCAGTACACCTGGAAACGGTCCCAATCCGACGGCGGCGACGAACACCAAGCCGTAAATCAGCTCTGGAATCGAGCGGAGGATATTTAAGATGAAGCGCGTGACTTGATACACCAGCGGATGCGGCGAGACGTTGCGTGCCGCCAAGAGCGACACCGGAATGGCGAGGATCACCGCCCCGAGCGTGCCAATGATCGCCATCTGGATGGTTTCGACAATCGCGCTGATGATGCTTGGAAAGCCAATCGTAAACCCGCTCGCGCCGACCACATAGCGGATGGTCGTCAAGCCGTCTGCGCGCAGGATCGAAATTGTGCGCGACAGATCGCGTTGTGCCAGTGGAACGGGCTGATCACCCTCATAGACGTAGACGGATTGATCGGCGTCGAAAATGCGGCGCAGGGTATCCTCGGCTTCGGAGATTGGTACGTTTAATTCCTCGCCACCATTGATAAATGTTCGCTCCGTGCCGCGCGCTAACTCGAACTCAGGTGGGAACAGACGAACGATGAAGTTCCATACGTCCGGCAGCCCGTCAACCAGCGTCGAGATGCTCGTCTCTGTCCCCTGCACGCTCCAACCGAGCAACGCGATCACGAGGATGAAAATAATGAAAGCCCGCAGCCCAACGCGCGGCAGCGGACGCATGAGTTGTTCGCGCAGAATTTCGGGCGCGACGGGCGCAATCGATTTCGAGGCGGGTGCAGTTTGCGACATGGATGAGCCTATCCCAAGACAATCGGCTGACGGGGTAAGGGGGACTCGCGGCGCTTGAACAGCGCCTGTTCTTCGGCGGTCAATGACACTGATTTGTCGAAGCGGTAGATGCTGTCCAGCACATCTTCATTCAACCCATCGGGCGCGCCATCGTAGACGACCACGCCTTGCGCGATGCCGATCAAGCGATCCGCGAACTGTTTGGCGAGTTCGACTTGGTGGATGTTGATCAGCGTTAGCACGCCATCTTCGCGGGCGACGCGCGCCAAGTCGGTCATGACCTGTACGCTTAATTCTGGGTCGAGGCTGGCGACGGGTTCATCTGCAAGGATGATCTTTGGCTCTTGCGAGATGGCGCGGGCAATCGCCACGCGCTGTTTTTCGCCGCCGGACAAGCGATCCGAGCGGAACTTGGCGCGCTGCAGCAAGCCGACGCGCTCCAAACTACGCAGCGCAATCGCTCGATGTTCAGCGTTAAAGTACAACATCAAGCTGCTGATGCCGCGATGATAACCGAGTCGCCCCGTGAGGACGTTGGTGATCGCGGGCAGTCGCTCGACGAGATTGAATTCTTGCCAAATGAAGCCGATGTAGCGCCGCGCCAAACGCAGTTCGCTCGCGGTCATGGCGGTGATATCCGCGCCATCGAGGACGATTTGTCCGCTGGTCGGCTTTTGCAACCCGTTGATGCAGCGCAAAAAGGTCGATTTCCCCGCGCCAGAGCGCCCAATGATAGCGATAATTTCGCCGCGCTCCGCCTTGAGCGAGATCGATTTGAGCGCCTCGTTGCCATTCGCGTACACTACGCGCAGATCGTTGATTTGGAGCATGGTCGCCCGTCACTTCACTCTGATGGACAGCGACGGTAACGATAAGCAGCGGACGTTAAGAAATGTTCAGCGTTGTTTTAAGCATTAACCAACCTATGTACCGAAATTCAAACGGATAATCCATCCGCTGCATCGCTGCGGGCGCGTCGGGTCGAGATACACCGCCCGCTTTTCAATATCATTGCCCGCTGATCGATGCTGTTGCCCACGTCCGCAAATATCCGCATCTTGATGCCAGGGACATGTTGACAACCTCCCCCATTTCGCGCTATTCTCACTCGTTAGGCGATCTTTCCATTACAAGAAGGTTGGATCGCATAAATTGTTCAGAGAATGCAGTTAGTTAGGAGCATAAAATGTTCAAGAAATTCACCGTCGTCCTGGCGGTGTTGGCGCTGTCGATCCTCCTCACCGGCAGCGTCGTCCAAGCTCAAGATATCACCGAACTCAATATCTGGTGGGCGGAGTGGGATCCGGCAAACTATTTGCAGCAGATCGGCAACGACTATGAAGCCGAAACGGGCATCAAGGTCAATGTCGTGCAAACGCCGTGGGGCGGCTACTATGATCGCGTCGCCACGGAGTGGGCAGCGCAAGGTAGCGCGTTCGATATGGTCGTTGGTGACAGCCAATGGCTCGGTCAAGCGGTGTCGGAAGGTCATTACATGGACATGACCGAATTCCTCGTCGGCGAAGGCATCGCGGATACGGTCACGCCCGCGACGCTGACTTACTACGGCGAATACCCGACCGGATCGGGCAGCTACTACGCTTACCCGACCGAAGGCGACGCCAACGGTTGGGCGTATCGCAAAGACCTGTTCGAGAACGCAGAAGAAATGGCAGCGTTCGAGACGGCGTATGGCTATCCGCTTGCCGTGCCGCAAACGTGGGCGGAACTGCGCGATATCGCGGAATTCTTCACGCGCCCCGATGCGGGTCTGTACGGCGTCGGCGTCTACACGCAGATCGACTACGACGCGATCACGATGGGCTTTGAAAACGTGATGTTCAGCTATGGCGCGGACTGGAAAGACGCTGACAACAACGTTCTCGGTGTTATCAACGCGCCCGAAACCGTCGCTGCACTGGAATTGTACGGCGAACTGTACTCGTTCGCGCCGCCCGGCACGAATAACGCCTTCTTTGCTGAGATGAACGACCTGTTCATCAATGGGCAAGCGGCGATGATCATGAATTACTTCGCCTTCTTCCCCGCGCTGGATAACCCGAACATCAACCCGTACCGCGACATGACGGGCTATTTCCCGATGCCGACGGGTCCCGATGGCGGACGCTATGCGGCGTTGGGCGGACAAGGCACGAGCATCAACAATTACATCAGCGACGAGCGCAAAGCCGCGTCGATGGACTTCATCCGCTGGTTCGCCACGCCGGCAGTGCAGCAGCGGTGGGCGGAACTCGGCGGCTACACCTGCAATATCGAAGTGCTGCAATCCGAAGCCTTCCTGACGCAGACGCCCTACAACGCCGCGTTCGCAGAGACCATGACGTTCGTCAAGGACTTCTGGAACATCCCCGAATTCGGTTCGCTGTTGGAAATCGCCCAACGCTACCTGCACGCTTACATCGTCGGCGGCGAAGGCACGGCGCAAGAAGCGATGGACAACATGGCGGCGGAGATGGACGAAGTTCTCGCGGATGCGGGCTACTTCAACTAACGCATGACCAATCACTGGAGCATGGGCGAGCCTTGTCTCGCCCATGTGCAATCCAAACGGGGAAGGCGTGCCTTCCCCACACCATCAATCCAAATGGGCGAGGCAGCGCCTCGCCCCTATTCTTGAGGTGATTTGTGTCACAGATCAGCACCGCGTCAGCCCCCGTTGACGTTGGCAGGACGAGCGCCCGCCGCCAAATGAGCGACGTGCGTATCGTGCAGTTGTTCATCCTGCCTACGATCATCCTGCTGATTCTGATGAATATTTTTCCGTTGGTTTACAGCTTATTCTTGAGCTTCACCAACTATTCGGTCATTTCCGGCGACGCGCCACAGTGGATCGGCTTGGCGAATTATCAAGCCATCCTCACCGATCCGCGCTTCTGGAACAACTTCGCCATCACCGGGCGCTATGCGCTCGTCTCGGTTATCTTGCAAACGCTGGTCGGGTTCGGCTTGGCGATGCTGCTGCGCACGAAGTTCAAAGGCAGTGGCATCCTCACGACGCTGATCCTGATCCCGATGATGCTGTCGCCCATCGTCGTCGCCGTGTTCTGGAAGCTGATCTTCAATCCGTCCAATGGCATCCTCAACGTTTTACTTGGCTTCACGAATATCAACACATCGCCGGAATGGCTCGGGCGCTCCGATCTCGCCATGTGGGCAATCGTGATCGTCGATGTGTGGATGTGGAGTCCGTTCGTGATGCTGCTGACGCTGGCAGGCTTGAGCGCGATCCCGGAATATCTGTATGAAGCGGCATCCATCGACCGCGCCAGTACATGGTTTCAGTTCCGGCGTATCACCTTGCCCCAAGTCATGCCACTGCTGCTGATCGCGGTGCTGTTCAGGACGATTGAAGCGTTCAAGCAGTTCGATCTGGTCATGGGCTTGACGGGCGGTGGTCCCGGCGATGTCACTGAGACCATCTCGGTACGGCTGTACAAACTGGCGTTTCAGGGACAGTTCAATACGGGCTTGTCGAGCGCGCTGGCGTACATCGTGCTGGTGGTCATCATCGGCGTGAGCAATCTGTATATTCGCGCGCTCAATAAAGCGCGGGAGGGCTGACATGGCATCGATCACTTCGCCCTCACAACCGGGCGTCAACATTTCCACGCGCGTGGATAAAGTCGGGCTGCGTCCGCGCATCGCCGGAATGACGCGCGCGATCATCGCTATCATCATCGCGGTGATCATGCTGATTCCGGTCATGTGGATGGTCTTGACGGCATTCAAAACGCGCCCCGAAGCGGTGGCAGTGCCGCCGACGTTCTTCCCGCAAGAATGGTCATTAGAAGGTTTCGTCAGTCTGATGACGGATCGCCGCCAACTGACACAGCAAGAGATCACCGAATACAGCGCGCGCACCGATTTGCCGTGGACGGATCAGATCGCGCTCTTGCGCGGTCAAGTGATCATCGGCACGAGCCAGTTCCCAACGCAGATTCTCAATTCGCTGATCATCGCGGGCGCATCGACGTTCTTTTCGGTATTTTTCGGCTTGTTGGCGGCATATGCTTTCAGCCGTTTTGATGTGCCGGGCAAGGATGATTTGCTGTTTTTCATCCTCAGTCAGCGAATGCTGCCCGCTGTCGTCGTGACGATCCCGATCTTTCTGATGTACCGCGAAGTCGGCTTGCACGATACGCACTTCGGTATGATCCTGCTCTACACCAGCTTCAACCTGTCGTTCTCGGTCTGGCTGTTGAAGGGCTTCATCGACGAAATCCCGCGCGAATACGAAGAAGCTGCGCTCGTGGACGGCTACACCCGCTTGCAAGCGTTCCGCAAGATTGTGCTGCCGCAAGCGATCACAGGGATCGCCGCGACCACCGTTTTCGCGCTGATCTTCTCGTGGAACGAATACGCTTTTGCACTGATGCTCACATCCGATACCGCGCGCACCGCCCCGCCGAGCATCCCGATCCGCTTGGGGACGGGCGGTATCGAATGGGCGGCGATTGCAGCCGGATCATTCGCGTTTCTGATCCCGGTCGTGATCGTGACGTTCGCGCTGCGCCGTCACTTGCTGCGCGGCGTGACCTTCGGCGCGATTCGCAAGGGTTAACATGGCGACGATTGATTTGAAGCAAGTCGAGAAAAAATTTGGCGAGTCGCACGCCGTCAAACCCCTAAACCTGACGATCAAAGACGGCGAATTTGTCGTGCTGTTGGGTCCCTCCGGTTGCGGCAAGACGACCACGCTGCGCATGATCAGCGGGCTTGAAGCGGTCTCTAACGGTAATATTCTGCTGGATGGGCGCGATGTGACGTGGTTGCATCCGAGCCAGCGCGATATCGCCTTCGTGTTCCAGTTCTTCGCCCTGTATTCGCACATGAGCGCGCGCGAAAACATCGCGTTCCCGCTGCAAGCACAGGGCGAAAAGCGCGATCAGATTACGGCGCGCGTGCGCGAGGTGTCGCAGATGCTCAAGATCGAGCATTTGCTCGAAGCGCGTCCGAGCAGTTTATCGGGCGGCGATCAGCAGCGCGTCGCTTTGGCGCGGGCGCTCGTGCGGCGTCCGGCGGCGTTCTTGATGGACGAGCCGTTAGGCGCGCTCGATGCCGAGTTCCGCGAGTCGATGCGCGCCGAGATCAAGCAGCTTCACCTGCGCCAGCACGCCACCACAGTCTACGTTACGCACGATCAGATCGAAGCGATGGCGATGGGCGACCGGATCGTGATCATGTCCAACGCCGTCGTGCAGCAGGTCGGCACTCCTCAAGATGTCTATCATAATCCATCTAATCTGTTCGTCGCGCGCTTCATCGGCAGTCCGGGCATGAATTTGATCGAAGGCGTGTACCGTGCGGGCTTCGTGCAGCTACCCGGCGGCGCACAGATGAACATCCCGTATGGGTGGAATACGGCGCTTGAACGTTCGTTGAGCGGCGATGGCAAAGTGGTGGTTGGTTTCCGCCCCGAAGCCGTGCGCGTCAAGGATGATGGCGAGATCGCCGCGTCGGTCTATGCCGATGATCTACACGGCGGCTACAGTATGCTCCATCTCGAATTGGCAAATGGCACGATTGTCCATGGGCGCGTCGGACGCGACGCCAACTACCCGATTGGGTTGGCGATGCGCTTCGACATTGCGCCGGATATGATCCGCTTCTTCCATCCGAAAACGGAAGCGGCGATCCAAGCCGACGGCGGTGCGTCATGAGCAATATCGCGCTCGACACCATTACCAAGCGGTTCAAAGAGACGGTCGCACTCGATGAAGTCTCGCTGTCGGTCAAGGATCAGGAATTTTTCGTGCTGTTGGGTCCCACGGGCGCGGGTAAGACGACCACGCTTCGGGTGATCGCGGGCTTGGAGAAGCAGGACGGCGGGCATGTCGCTTTCGACGGCGCGACGGTCGATACCTTGCAGCCCGCTGACCGTGATACGGCATTCGTGTTTCAGCAGTATTCGCTGTATCCAAACATGACCGTCTACGACAATCTCGCGTTCCCGCTGCGGTCGCCGCTGCGCCGTTTGCCCGAAGCGACGATCCGCCAGCGGGTGACAAGTGCAGCGGAGAAACTGCGCATTTCGCACCTGTTGGAGCGCAAGACCGCGCGTTTATCCGGCGGCGAGATGCAGCGGGTGTCCATCGGACGGGCGATTGTCCGGCAGCCGCGCGTGTTCCTGATGGACGAGCCACTGTCGAACTTGGATGCCAAACTGCGTGAATCTTTGCGCGTTGAACTCAAACATTTGCAAAAGACACAGGGCAGCACCTCGATTTTCGTCACGCATGACCAGATCGAGGCGCTGACGATGGCGGATCGGATCGCGGTGCTGAACGAGGGACGGATCGCGCAGATCGGCACGCCGCACGATATCTATGACCGCCCCGCCAACACGTTCGTCGCGCAGCTCGTCGGCACGCCGCGCATCAATCTGCTGCCTGCGACGCGCTTGGGGACGCACTTGGGCGTAGACAAAAGTCCGCTCGACGTACCAATCCCAGAAGGATACATGCCGGAGCGCCTGTTGTTGGGTGTGCGCCCCGAAGATATACGCTTGGAGTCGAACGGGCAGTTCACGGGGACGGTGGCGCTGACCGAGCCGTTGGGCGTCGAGACCATTCTGCATATCACGGCGGGCGAGCAAACGCTTGTGAGCGTGGTGCCGGGCGTCGCGGCGTATGTGCTTGGCGGAAGCGTGCGCTTCAATCTAGCGCGCGAACGGTTGCATTATTTCGACTTGGACGGAAAACGGCTTTAACCTCGCCGCCTAGTTTCTTCTACATTAGAGAGGGGGAACACGGTCATACAAGGTTCACCCCTCTGGTAGGGATCGGGGGTCGGGGGTGAGGTTAATAAATCTTGAAAGGACAAAATAATGCGTTTTGGCGTCAATAGCTGGGTGTGGGTGTCGCCGCTCACGACCGACGAACTGCGTCGGCTTGCGCCCCTCGTCAAAAATATGGGTTTCGATTGGTTCGAGATTCCTATCGAGAACGTGGGCGATCTTGATTACGGAATCGGCGCGCAGATTTTGCGCGATCACGGCTTGGGCGTCAGCGCGTGCGCCGCGATGGGGGGCGACCGCGATCTAATCCACCCCGACGGCGCGATCCGCGCCAACGGCATGAGCTATATCCGCCAATGTATCGAGGCGCTGCAAACATTGGGCGGAGCAAACTTGGTGGGTCCCATCTATTCCGCCGTTGGGCGGACTTGGCAAGCGACACCAGATGAACGCGCGCGCGATATCGATCTGCTGGTCAAACAGCTCGGCGAATTGGCGGTCTACGCGAGCGATCACGGCTGTGTATTGGGCATCGAGCCGCTGAACCGCTTTGAGACCAGCTTCATCAACACGGCGGCGCAGGGGATTGAAGTCGTGGATCGCGTCGATCATGTGGGCTGCAAGCTCATGTTGGACACGTTCCACATGAACATCGAAGAAAAATCATTGGGCGCGGCGATCCGCGCGGCAGGATCGCGCCTCGTACATTTCCACGCCTGTGAGAATGATCGCGGCGCGCCGGGATCGGGCAATGTGACATGGGATGAAGTCGCAGGGGCGCTAAAAGCCGTCGGCTACGATGGGCCCATCGTGATCGAATCGTTCACCGATAAAGTCAAGACGATTGCGCGGGCAGCGGCGATCTGGCGCGCGTTCGAGCCGAGTCAAGACGCGCTGGCACAGAACGGCGTCAACTTCTTGAAACGACTGCTGGCATGAGCGCGCGCTATCTGAATCCGATCAAGTGGTTGGGCGGGATCGCGCTGATAGCCGTCGTGTTCGGCATTATTTTTCCCGCGATCCGGGACGCCATCCAGAATGAGCGTCTGCGCAGCGGCGTCCTGCTGCAAGCCATGCCGTTCTTTGCGTTCTTCGTCGCCGTCCTGATGACGTTCATCCTGCTGATCGTGCTGGCAGCGCGCCGCTATGGCGGTGTCGTGCCGCGCCGAACGTACAACGGCATCGAATGGACTCTGATCGCGGGCATCGTGTTCGGCGTGATCTTCCTCTTTCAGCCGTTCAGCTTCGTGCCGTATCGCTATGGCTTCTTATTGCTGCTCGTGTCGCTTTTGAGCTTCATTCTGTGGAGTCACGTCCCACTGCGCGGCGCGAAAACCGAACGCAGGATTGCCCCATTCGCGGCGAGTCACCAGATCGTTGGGCTGGTCGTCGCCGCTATCGCCGCCGCGATCATCGCGGCATTGATCCTGACCGCCGCCGCGCCTCAGCCGCCGTATGGCGTGCGCGACCGCGTATGGAACAGCTACGACGATGCACGTAAAGCCGAAACTGCCGCCGCCGCCGCCGTTGAGTTCAACAACGCGGAAGTGCCATTCGTGATTGTTTTGAGCCTATTTCCGGCGGCGCTGTTCTTCTTCATCAGCCGGGAGATCGCCGCCTCGCGGAGCGTACAGCCGCAGCCGAAAAGCTGAATTTGTAAAAGCGTAACCTCACACCGTCGCATTGGCGACTCCTCCATTCCAATTTTGGAGCGGGGGTTGAAGGTGAGTTCAATAATAAATGGAGAAATCATCATGAAAATTTGTATGCACAATTGGATGCGCCCCGAACCCATCGAGACGACCATCGAGCGTCTCGCGCTCTACGGCTACGACGGGATTCAGATCATGGGCGAACCGCGTAAATACAACTGGGCAGAAGTCAAAGCCTCGCTCGATAAGCACAATATGAAGTGTTTCGGCTCGGTTAGCATCATGATTGCCGGGCGCGATCTGATCCACTCTGATGTGTACTACCGCGAAATGACCGTTCGCTACCTCAACGAGTGCCTCGACATGGTTCACGCGCTCGGCGGCTCGATCTTCACGCTCGTCCCCAGCGAAGTCGGCAAGATCGTGGCGATGGCGGATGTCGATACCGAATGGGGTTGGGCGGTTGAGGGTGTGCGCGCCGTCGCGGAACACGCCGCGAAGCTCGATATTCGCATTGGGTTGGAACCGCTGAACCGCTTCGAGACGAATTTCTTGAATCGCCATGATCAGGCGCTCAAATTGGCGGAGGATGTCGGGCTGTCCAACGTCGGCGTGTGCCTCGATGCGTTCCACATCAACATCGAAGAAGCTGATCCCTATCAAGCAATCCTGAACACGGGTAAACATCTCGTCGATTTCCACGTCGCGGACAACAATCGACTGCCGCCCGGCGGCGGGTCGTGGGATTGGAAACGGTTGATTGCCACGCTCAAGCAAGCGGGCTACGAAGAACAACTGACCAACGAATTTGTCGTGCCGTTCGACCGTTCGCCGCTGCGCGAACAGCAAGAAGCGTCTGGTACAGAGGCGACCGACGCCGAACTGAAGTTCATCCGCGATCACGGCAGCGACTTGATGAGCGATGGCGCTTATTCGCGCCACGTCAAGAACGCCATCGAATTTCTGCGTTCAGCGGGCGCGTAAGATTTTTCACTCCACCCCTAAATCCCCTCTCCAAGAAGTGGAGAGGGGGAGTTTCCGCCTTGTGTTCCCCCTCTCTACGCAGTGGAGAGGGGGTCAGGGGGGTGAGGTTCTTGAAAAGGTGTCCTCCCCTCAGCCAAGAAGTGGGGAGGGGATGTTTGAAGGATGTATGGTCATGGCAACCGTTCTCTTGATCGGCACGCTGGATACGAAGGGCGCAGAAACGGCGTACTTGCGCGACCGCGTGCGTGCGCATGGCTGCGAAACATTGGTGCTGGACAGCGGCATTCTCGGTGAGGCGGTCGGACTCGAAGCCGATTTTGACCGCCACACCGTCGCTCGCGCCGCCGGGACGACATTGGAGGCGCTTCAAAACGCTGGCACACGCGGCAAAGCCATCGAAGAAATGCTAAAAGGTGTGCGGGCAATTGCCATCGATCTCGTGCGTAACGGCAAGATTCATGGCGCGGTCGCGCTCGGTGGCGCAGAAGGCTCAATCTTGGCGGCGGCGGCGATGAAGGTCATGCCACTTGGCTTCCCCAAGTTGATCGTTTCACCCATCGCGTCCGGGCATCGCACGTTCGCGCCGTTCGTTGGGACGCGCGATGGCATGGTTATGCACTCGATCATCGATATTCTCGGCTTGAACGCGATCAGCCGCCCGATTTTCGACAACGCGGCGGCGGCGATTGCGGGCATGGCGCGCGCCTATGCGGCGCGTTCGCCAGAGAACACGGCGCGTCCTGCGATTGCGGCGACGATGTTGGGCAACACCACGCGCCCGCTGATGCGCATCCGTCCGCGTCTCGAAGCGGTGGGCTACGATTTCGTAATCTTTCACGCCAACGGTGTCGGCGGCGCGGCAATGGACGAGTTAATTGCGGCGGGCGCGTTCGCAGGGGTGATCGATTACACCTTGAGCGAATTGGCGGGCTTTATCGCGGGCGGCTTTCACAACGCGGGTGCCGGACGCATGGACGCGGCGGCACAGGCTGGAATTCCACAGTTGATCGTGCCAGGCTGTCTCGACTTCATCGTGTTCGGCGCGAAACATGAAGTGCCGGATCAATTTCGGGATCGCCCGACCTATTATCACAATCCAGAGTTCACGCTGGTGCGTCTGACACCCGAAGAACAGATGCGCGCGACACTGATGCTGGTCGAAAAGGTGAACGCGGCGCGTGGTAAAGTGGCGGTACTGGTTCCGCTGCGCGGCGGCTCGATCATGGATATGGAGGGTGGCGCATTCTGGGACGCGGAAACGAACGCGCGCTGTCGTGACGCGCTCAAACACGGGATTCGCCCGTCGATCCGCTATCACGAAGTGGACGCACACATCAACGATCCGGCATTCGCGGATGTTGCATATGATGAGATGATGGAACTACTAGAAACAAGGTAAAAGGACTGAGTGCTGAGGACTGAGCGAAACGTTTTTACTCAGTCTTTGGTCTTTATTGACAGGAGTTTTCCATGCCCCGCAAAACCAAAGACCTCGGATTTCCCTCGTTCTGTTTGGGCGATCTGAGCTACGTCGATTTACGCGAATATCTCAAGCATTCCGACACGATTCTGATTCCGAAAGCCAGCCTCGAACAGCACGGGCCTCATCTGCCGCTGTACTGCGATTCGATCACGGCGGAGGAAGTCGCCACGCGCGCGGGTGAAGAAGCTGGCATCATGTATACCCCCACGCTGTGGCTCGGCTATTCTCCACAACATATGCGTTCGGCTGGATGGGGCGCGGGGACGATCACATTGCGCGCCGACACCTATTTGAATGTGATTTATGATATCGGACGCAGCCTGATCCATCACGGTTTCAATCGGCTGATCTTCGTCAATGGACATGGCAGCAACGTCAAGGTGATCGATCCAGCGTTGCGCCGCTTGCGCTACGAAACAGGCGCGCTGATCGCCTATTACAAGCCCTACGCCGAACGCTACTTGGGCATGTTGTCGGATATCCTCGAAGGGACGCCTGATGAAACGCCCGGTTGGCACGCGGGCGAACTCGAAACGTCGCAGTGTCTCGCGCACGATCCGAAGTTGGTACGGATGGATCGCGCCGTCGTGGACAAGGCGCACGCGCCAAAATGGTTGGGCGAAGCGTGGGGCAAGAAAGACGGGATGCCCGATGCGGAATTTCAGGGCTATCAGTATTTCAACTTCCCATTCGATCACGAAGAATTTACCGACAGCGGCATCATGGGCAATCCGTTCAAAGGCACAGCGGAAAAAGGCGAAGAAGCCTTCAAACGCTTCAGCAAGCATCTCGTGGATGCCGTAGAGGAACTGGAAAAAGTCGAAGTCACGGTCAAAAACCGTGATTGGAGCGAGGGCAAAGCATGGATGTAGCCGCCGAACTGGCTGACGCGCTTGCCCAGATCGTCGGCGCGGACAACGTACTGCGTCAACCGCAAGCGCGCGAGGGCTATGCACACGATCAATGGTGGTACGCCATCGCCGCTGCCGACGCGGGACAGCCGATTAGCCGCCCCGATGCTGCCGTGACGCCGACCACGCCTGAACAAGTCGCGGCGGTTGTGCAGTTAGCGAACGAACGCAATGTCCCGATCACACCGTGGGGTGGCGGGAGCGGCGTGCAGGGTGCGGCGAACGCGGATCGCGGCGGCATCGTCATCGATACGCGCAAGCTAAAGCGCATCCGTTCGATTGATCTGAAGTCGCTGACGTGCGTCGTTGAGGCGGGCTTGTCATGCCGCGACTTCGAGGCGGCGCTCAACGCGCAAGGCTTGTCGTTCACGCATTATCCCGCATCGGCGGAATGGGCGACGATTGGAGGCAGCATCAACGCGCGCGGATCGGGTGTGCTGTCATCCAAGTATGGCAAGATCGAAGATCACGTCCTGAGTCTCGAATTCGTGACGCCAACGGGCGAACTGGTGCATACGCCAGCCGTCCCGCGCCATGCGGCGGGTCCCGAACTGACCCAATTGTTCATGGGCGCAGAAGGCATCTTCGGGGTGGTGACGGCAGCGGTCGTCAAGCTCCGTCCGCTGCCAAAAGCGCGCGTATTCGGCGTCTATACGTTTGACTCGCTGGCGGCGGGCGTCGAAGCCGGGCGTCAGATCATGGTCAGCGGCTTGCGTCCCGCTGTGCTGCGCTACTACGACGCCGACGCCGCGGCGCACAGTTTGGCGCGCGCGGTCGAGACGCCGCTCGACAAACCGACGATGGTTCTCATGTTCGATGGCGAATACGAAAAGTTGGTCGATACCGAAGCCGAAATCGCGTTCGACCTGTGCCGTGCGAATGGTGGACGCAAGCTCGCAGCGCAGATCGGCGCGATGTGGTGGGATCGGCGCTATGTCTTCTACTATCCGCCCTACGCGCCGGAACTGCCGAGCATTTGGGGGACAGTCGATGTGGTGGCGGATTTTGCGCACATCGAAGCGGTGTATCACGAGACGACCGCCGCTATTCGCGCCGCCGTCGCGCCAGAGTGGAACTTATCGCTCACCACGCATTTCTCGCACTGGTACGAGTGGGGATCGATGATCTACGCGCGGATGAAAATCCCGAAGGGTCCCGCCAATCTCGCGGAAGCGAAGGCGCTGCACGATGCGATTTTCCGCGCGGGTATCGAAGCAGCGCTGCGCGCGGGTGCGGTCATGAATGATCATCACGGCGTCGGCTTGCGGCTCGCGCCGTACATGGCGGCACAGTATGGCGAGGGCATGACGCTGTTGGCGAATCTGAAGCGCGCACTCGATCCAAAGAATGTGCTGTGTCCGGGAAAATTGGGACTCAGTAGCAAGGACTGAGGGGAAAGAACTCAGTAAAAGCGCAAGTGCAGACTAAAGATACTTTCCATTCAGTCCTGTCTTTGATGCTGTAACCAGCCCAACAATTCATGCGTCTCGGCATCCGCCAGCCGGCGCACGTCCGTCCCATCGGCGTTGACGACATAATACGCAGCGTGTCCCGCGCGCGTTGATAAAAACGCGATCTGTGCGCCGTCCGCTGACCATGACGGACGCCAACCGCCGTCCATCGTCACGCGGCGCACATCGCGTCCATCCGCCGCCGCGACGTAGATATCGCCCGATCCGCGCGCGCCACGCACCGCTGTAAATCCGCGCGTCGAGGTGAACGCAATGTGTGCGCCGTCGATTGACCACACCGGATCGAAATCGTTGGCAGGATCAGCGGTGAGATTCGTCAGCGTGTTCGTCGTCACATCCATGATCACGATTTCGCTGTTGCCACCGGGATTCGAGCGAAATACGATTTGATCGCCCGTCCGTGACCAACCGAGATCGCTGCCCGTCTCAATTGCGCCGCCGACGCGCGTCACCGTCGCCGCGGCTAGATCGACCCGATACAGCCCCGATCCGACACCCGCGCGCCAATAATTGAGCAGAATTTGGCGTCCGTCCGGCGACCACAACGGCACTTGAAACGGCAAGATGCTCAGATCGTCGGTCAACGTGCGGATCGAGCCGTCCGCGAGCGTCAATACATAGAAATTCCAATTTTGCCAGCGACGGCTGAGGAGATTGGGCGACTTGCGGTTCGACCAAAATGCCAACTGTGTCCCGTCGGGCGACCAACTGGCGAGGCGGTCTTGCAGCGTCGGATCGGTGACGTACAGCAAGCGGCGAGCGGCATCATACGCCAACAGCGCCATGCCATTCTCGTCTAGAATCTCGTAGACGATGCGCTGTCCATCCGACGAAAGGCGCGGCAGATCGGCAGCGAGGTACGGCGGCGCGGGGAACAGTTCGACGGATAGACCGCGCGCGCTGTCGATGGTGACGACGCGACTGCCAATGCCCGCGTGCGCCAGCAGCACGGCTTGTCCGGGATCGGGCAGCGTGCGCCCGAATACTAGCGCTGCGATGGTAAAAAAGCCGCCGCAAACGAGCGCAAACGGGGTGATGCGCGAAAACAGGACAACTAGAAACCCCATTTCTTTCGTGCCTTTGTTTCTTCGTGGTATGTTTTATCGCTTCATCGAGCTTCACGCTATAATCTCGACCAATATTCCTTCATGAAAGGAAATGTTCCTTGAGCAAGACCATTTTATTGATCGGCACGCTCGATACCAAAGGTACCGAGTTCGCTTACGTCCGCGATCTGATTCGCGCGCGCGGACATACAACGCGCGTGATGAATGTGGGCATTTTTGACGCGCCCTACCCATCGGACATCAGTGCGGAAGCGGTTGCACAGGCGGGCGGCATGGATTTATCGGCATTGCGCGCGGCGAATGATCGCGGCGGCGCGGTGGCGACGATGATGCGCGGTGCGGCGGCGCTCACCGCCCAATTATATGCCGATGGACGTTTTGATGGTGTGCTGAGTCTGGGCGGATCGGGCGGCACAGCGATTGCCACCGCCGCGATGCGCGCGCTTCCGGTTGGCGTGCCGAAATTGATGGTTTCGACCATTGCATCGGGTGATGTTGCGCCGTATGTCGATGTGACTGACATTACGATGATGTATTCGGTGGTCGATATCGCGGGACTCAACGCGCTCTCGCGGCGCATCTTGGCGAACGCCGCCGGAATGATTGTGGGCGCGGTTGAGCAAACGCTCCCCGCAACCGACGCAAAACCGCTCATCGCCGCCACCATGTTCGGCGTGACCACGCCGTGCGTGACGCGCGTGCGCGAACGCCTCGAAGCGGCAGGCTACGAAGTCTTGGTATTCCACGCGACGGGCAGCGGCGGACGCGCGATGGAGGCGCTGATCGTGGGCGGCTACATCGCGGGCGTGGCGGACGTGACCACGACCGAATGGGCGGATCAGCTCGTTGGCGGCGTGTTGGCGGCGGGCGAACAGCGGCTCGAAGCGGCAGCACACGCTGGGATTCCGCAGGTTATCAGTCTGGGCGCGCTCGATATGGTCAACTTTTGGGCGCGCGACACCGTGCCGGAACCATTTCAAGCGCGGACGTTCTATCAGCACAACGCCAACGTGACGCTGATGCGCACGACGCCGGACGAATGTGCGCAGTTGGGACGGATCATCGCGGAGAAACTCAACGCCGCATCGGGAAAAACGATCTTGTTCATCCCGCTCAAGGGCGTGAGCGCGATTGACGCCGCCGGGCAGCCGTTCTACGCGCCGGACGCTGACGCGGCGCTGTTCGATGCCGTGCGCCAGCACATTCGCGCGCCGGTGGAACTTGTGGAACTCGATTTACACATCAACGACGCGGCGTTCGCGGATGCTATGTCGGATCGCTTGTTGGAATTGATGAAAAAATGAACGCGGAGATGCAGAGAGAATTTTACAACGCTTTCTCTGTGCCTTTGCGCGCGCTGCGTTAAAAAGTATTTATTCACCTACCCGTGCAGACCGCATTTTGCCCCAGTCCTATTGGGTTCATTATGTGTTTCTTGGGTTCAAATTTGTGGATTTTGAGCTTAATCCCATGGATAGGTGAATAAATACGTTAAAAACCTTTCGACGGTTCAGGAGTAGTCAATGCCATTCATTTCACGCACGGACGCGCTCGCCCGCCTACGCAAGCAAGTCACCGACGGCGTGCCGATCATCGGCGCGGGCGCGGGGACGGGGATTTCTGCCAAGTTCATTGAGCGCGGCGGCGCTGACCTGATCATCCTCTACAATTCGGGGCGCTACCGCATGGCGGGGCGCGGCAGCCTCGCGGGCATGATGCCCTACGGCGATGCCAATGCGATTGTGGTGGAGATGGCGGCGGAAGTCTTGCCCGTCGTCAGCGATACGCTGGTCATGGCGGGCGTGTGTGGGACAGACCCCTTTCGGCTGATGCGCGTGTTCTTGCCGCAGTTGAAAGCGATGGGCTTTGACGGTGTGCAGAACTTCCCCACGGTTGGGCTGATCGACGGCACTTTTCGACAGGGACTCGAAGAAACGGGCATGGGCTACGATTTGGAAATCGAGCTGATCCGCTTGGCGCACGATCTCGACATGCTGACCAGCCCATACGTCTTTTCGCCAGAGGATGCCGAGAAGATGGCGCTGGCAGGCGCGGATATCCTCGTGCCGCACATGGGCTTGACCACGAAAGGGAGCATCGGCGCGGTCAGCGCGCTGTCGCTGGACGATGCCGCCGCGCGCGTCCAAGCGATGCACGACGCCGCCAAGCGCATCAACCCCGATATTCTCGTGCTGTGTCATGGGGGCCCCATCGCAGAGCCGGAGGACGCGCAGTATATCCTCGATCACACACGCGGGATCGTGGGTTTCTACGGCGCGTCGAGTATGGAACGCCTGCCGACGGAAGTGGCGATCCAGTCCCAAACCGAGCAGTTCAAGCGGATGAAATTCAAGACGTAGGAGCGGAAATCATGCACAAATTTGGCGACGCCACCATCACAACGGGCGCAGATGTCGATACCATCGTATTCGACTGGGGCAAGATTCAGATGCTTTCGACCGAGAATGTCACTGGATCGAAGTCCATCAGCTTCGGATCGGTCATGCTTGAACCGGGCAAAGGACATATTCGGCACAATCACCCCGACGCCGACGAGATCATCTATTTCGTGTCCGGCGAAGGCGATCAGATGTTGAATGACGGCGATCCGGTGCGCTGTACGGCGGGCGCGTGCTGCTGGATTCCGAAAGGCGTGTATCATTCGACCATCAATCGCGGTGCAGGCGCGCTGCATTTGGTCGTTGCGTACATCCCGGCGGGATCGGAGCAAGCCTTGTATGCTTCGCCGGATGTGACGATCATCCCGGCGGAAACGACGACCTAAGCGGCGCAGCTTCGATCCCGTTGTAACCCAATGGCGCACTCGACAATATCAATCATAAGGAGAACGCAGACTCATGCTGGTCAAACTCGATACGCTCAAACAAACCGCGCTGACCGTCCTCGCGCACAGTGGTTATCCGTCGGACGAGGCGCAGACGATCCTCGATGTGCTGTTGTATGCGCAATTGCGCGGCAACAATCAAGGCATCGTCAAGCTGATCGGCGCGGGGATGCCGCGGCATCCCGAAACGCAGCCGATCCGCATCGTGCGCGAAACCAAGCTCTCGGCGTTGTTGGACGGCGGACGCGGCGCGGGTATGGTCGCCATGCGGCGCGCGGTCGATCTCGCCATTGAGAAGGCGCGCGCGCACGATGTTGGCATCGTCGGCACGAACAATACCGCCAGTTCGACGGGCGCGATTGGCTATTATGCTGGCATCGCTGCACAAGCGGGCTTGATCGCGTTTGCCTTTTCGGGATCGGGCGAATACGTTGCCATGCATGGTTCGTATGAGCCGCTGTTTGGCACGAATCCGCTGGCAATCGCCGTGCCGACGACGGGCGAGTCGCCCATCGTCTTTGACATGGCAACGTCCGCCATCGCGCGCTTCGGCATCATCGAGGCACAGACGGCGGGGCGGAGGATTCCGCCCGATGTGGCAGTTGACGGCAGCGGACAGCCGACCACCGACCCGACGGCGGCGTTAGCGGGCGCGATCCGCACGTTCGGCGGTTACAAGGGTGCGGCATTGGCATTCATGGTCGAGGCGTTCACGCACGCGCTGGTCGAGACGACGCCAACGCCCGAAGGTAAAAAGACGGATTGGGGCAATCTGGTGATCGCCATCAATCCGGCGCTGCTGACCGACGCTGAGACGTTCAAAGCGCGGGTTACGGCGCTGGTTGTGCGCGCGAAAGCGACGAAGAAGCTGCTTGGCGTCGATGAAATCATGGTGCCGGGCGAGCGTGGTAATGCGTTATTGGCGCGTGTGTTGGCGGCGGGCGAAGTCGAGATCGATGACAACCTGTGGGCGGCGTTGAGCCAGAAAGCGAACGCATCCTACTAACCTGAGTTTTGGATAGCTTCACCTCACCCCCCAACCCCCTCTCCATTGCATGGAGAGGGGGCTTTCAAACTCGTTGTGACCTGTCCTTCTCCCCCTCTCCACAGCGTGGAGAGGGGGTTGGGGGGTGAGGTCTCTATCCTGAACTTCCTTCTTGCCACCGGGTCGCGCCTACGACGCTGCCCAATCCATTGGTGCGGGCGGCGTAAAGTGCGATTCCAACGCCACCGGACGCCCATCCGCGATGGATTGGTTGACCGCCGCGAGAACGTCGGTCATATGTGCGGCGTGTTCCGCGCTGCACCGATGTGGACGACCCGTCGCAATCGCCGTCACCATGTCCCAGACGCCTTGCCCCCATGCGAACTGATCCGCTGCGGCGCGCACGAGTGGTACGGACTCGTAAGTCCCCTGAAACGGCGACGTGAACACCTCGCCATTGGGCGCGAACCAACTGGGCAAGAACAATGACCCTGCGTCACCGTGAAATTCGATGCTCTCGCCTTGCTTGGCGTGCGAACCGACATAGAAATTGGTCGTCAGGCGCACAACCACGCCGCTGGCGAGTTCCAACATCGTGACGATGAAATCCGGGCTTGCGACTGTATACGGTACGCCGTCTTTGCGCGTTCGGTCGCGCATCAGCGTCGCGCCATACGCTTGCACGCGCGTCGCCGCGCCGAACATCGCGGTCACGATGGCGAGCGGATACACGCCGACATCGATCATGGGTCCAACTTTATAAAATTCTTCCGGCGCAGGATGCCATGATTCGATCCGCCCGTGATTGACTTCGGCATACACCACGCGCGGCGTCCCGATGCGCCCCGCGCGGATTTCGCGCCATGCCGTTTGTGGCGCTTCGCCCATCAGCGTGAAGGGCGAACAGCCGAGCCGGACGCCATGCTGCGCCGCGATATCGATCAGATCGCGCGCGTCGGCGTAGGTCAGCGCGACGGGCTTTTCGCTGTAGACGTGTTTTCCCGCACGCAAAGCGCGTGCGCTCACATCATAATGCGCGCGGAAGCTCGTCAGGTTCACGATCATACCGATGGCGGGATCAGCCAGCAGGGCGTCGAGTGTGTCATAGATTTTGACGCCGTGTGTTGCCCCGAACGCCGCCGCTTGTGCCGCGTTCAAGTCGAACGCGCCGACGAGTTCGATCTCTGGATAGTTGCGTAAGTCTTTCGCGTAAGGACTTGCGATGTTGCCACAGCCGACAATCGCCAGTTTCATTGCTTGAACGCTCATGCTTGCAGCCAGCCTTGCAATAGCTGCAAACTCGCGCGCGCTTCATCCGATGGATCGCGGTCTTCTGGCTCGTGTTCCACGCTAATCGCGCTCATGTAACCGATGCGCTGAAGCGTCTGGACGCAGGCTTGAATCGGCACGACACCAGCGCCAAATTGGCAGGTGTCATGCGCACCCACCGCGCGCACATCTTTTAGATGGACGTAAAACAGCACGTCCGCCAGTTCTTCGAGCGCGCGCGCTGCGTCGTAACCTTGTGTGCCGAACCAGCCTGTATCGACTGCCGCGCCGAGCCAGCCTTCATGTCCGTCCCCGATGCGCGCGCGGAGGTCGTTCGGCGTCTTTTCAGGGTGATTTTCCAAGCCGAGCCGGACACGGTTCGCCTTGAGGATCGCAATCGCGGACGCGCGGTCGCTTTCCAAAAAGCTCGCGCCGCCACCGATCACGTCCGTCCCCAACGCGGTCGCCAAGCGGCACGCAGCGTCCAATTCGGCGGCGGTCGATCCCGCGCTGCCCGCGAGACTGGTGACAGCGATATTGTGCTGCTTGAGGATTGCGCGTGCGGCATCGATCTTGGCGGGATCGGAGTCGGGTGTCAGAATCGGCAGCCACAAATCGAGCGCACTGAAGCCAAGCGCCATGATGTCGCGGACGTATTCCTCGAAGCGCGCCGCGAATGTTTCCGTCGGTGCGAAGTGTGCCAGCGTCGCGTTTTGTCCCTGCATCCAACCTTCGGTCAGGTTGTAGCCGATATGCCGTGCGACGTAATTGGCGGTCATAAATGAAATGATCGTCATGATGATATTTTCCCTTGAATGTTAGGCGACCCAGAAATCGAAGGCGAATAGAAATGCCAGCATTGCCAAGAGCAAAATACTCAACAGCGCCCACGCGCGGTCGAAAACGACGCTCCGACTCCAGCGTCCAAGCATGATCCACAGTGTTGGCACGACCAACACATAGCGGAATGCGCTCTGCGTCCCCGTCCAGCCGCCGGTCAGCGGAATCGCCAGCGCAATGAGACCGAACAGCGCCAGTCCCGGATAACGGCGCAGCGCCAATGGAATGCTCAACAGCGCCAGCGCGACCCCACCGATATTCATGGCGACGACGACCGCCGTCTGCGGATTTGCGCGCGCGCGCTCCAAAATCTGCGTCCATGCGTCAACAGTACGACTCAACGCCAAGACACTGTTGCCGAAAAATCCGACTTCGACGATCTCGAACGGCACACCGTAGATCGCGCGCCACACCAGATACGCGAGGGCGGGCAGCGCCACCAGTGGCAGCCGAAGCAGCGCGCCACCCTTGTTGTCCGCTGTTCGATAGCTGGCGAACCACGCGAACAACAGCGGCACGATCAGCGCCCCGCCGACAGCGCGCGTCCAGGTTGCCAGCACCGCCAAGATCGCCGCTACGAGCAGTTGCTTTCGCCGCATCAGCGCCAAACTGCTGAACGCCAGTCCGATGAACAAGCCTTCGGTATATACGACCGCCAAAAACAGCGATGTGGGGAAGATCAACAGCATGAACGCCGTTCGGATCGCGCCGTCGTCGCCCAGTTCGGCGCGGACGATATCATACAGCGCGATCAGACCAGCTAACGTCCCCAACAGCGAAATCAGCACGCCCGCCGCCGTCGATGCGCCAATCGGCGTCAGTCCCAACGCGACAAAGGGGAGGCGAACGACGCTCATCAGCGCAGGATAGAAGGGGAAGAACGCATAACTCAGCGCATATTCCGTCCCATCATCGTCTGCAAAGGTGCGCATCGTCGGATCGTCGTAGCCCGCGATGGAGACAGACAGATAATATTCGCTGTCCCACGCCACGAGCGGATTGAGGAACGAATCGAGCAGATACGGCTTGTTAGCGAGGCTGCGGCGTCCGGTTTCGCCCGCTGTCCACACCAACGAGTCGTCGGGGCGTGACGGCGCGTAACGCATCGATGCGATGTGAATATAGCCGATCAGGATGATGCTCCACGCCAGCCAAATCAAGATCAGACTGCGAATCGGTCGTGCCAACATCTCGTTAGACCGATCCAGTGTGGTAACGTGCCAGATAATCGCCGTACAGCCGCTGGGCGTGCTGCGCGGGCGCGGCGTAATACTCGGCAGCGGATACATCCAGTGTCACCGTCTGCGCGGCATCTTTCACAACGGGCTTGGTCGCGGCAAATTGGCGAATGACCTCTGCGTGCGGCTTGAGCGTCCCATCGGGGCGGACGAGTCCGAAATGGCGCTCGTGCTTCGCGCCCGCTGGATCGCACGGCGGACGATCCCACAGCGCCTCGATATAATCGGCATAACACCAGAACATCGCGCCCGTTGAGCCGACTTCGACAAGTTTCGGCAAGACTGCTTCGATGTAGCGGGCGAGGGCGGTCTCGCTCGCCATGAACTGTGTGCGCTTCGGCTGACCGTAGCACGTCCACTCCCACACTTGCGACTCGCCGCCGTCCGGTGCGGTACAGCCGCCCCATTCCTCCGCCAAACATGGCTTGCCGCACATTGCAGACACGAGCGCACAGAGATAGGGGACAAAATCGGGATCGAGGTTGTCTTTCGCCCACGGGATATACATCGGGTAGCCGTGCATGACCGCGATATCGGTTTCTGCGAAAATCTCGTCCACACGAAAGCCGTTGTCCTCTAGCAAGCTGGCGACGTGCAGCCCACAAGTGACATCATGTTTCGGGTCGATCTCGCGGATCAAGTCGCGCATCGACTTCACCCACGCGCGCCCATCCGCCGCTGAATGGGGATGCGCAAACAAATCCGGCTCGTTGCCCAAATTCCACATCCAGATCGCATCGTGGTCTTTGTATTCGCTCACGACGGTTTTCAGCAGCAGGCGCGATGCTGCCAGCGCCGTTTCGTCGTGGAACATATTGCGATAGCGGCTGTCCACAATTTGTCCGCCGCTCATCACTTGGCGAATATGCGGTGACACACGCGGCGCGTTTGCATCCAACAACCAGCCCGGCGACCAATTCGGCCCGCTCATGTGTCCGGTGAAGAACGTCACATCGAGTCCAAGACCGCGCTCAGCGGCGATATCACAAACGATGCCGAAATCGCGCAGTCGTTCGGCAGAAACGCTCGTCGGCGTCGGCTGCCAGTCGTCCCAAAGCAGGAATAAGCGGACGACGTTCATGCCGATGCCTGCGATCACGTCAAATTCTTCGCGGACTTCATCCGCCTCGAAGTTCGACCACCAATACATCGCTTTACGACGGGGCCAATAGTTCACGCCCAAAATGAACGGTTGTGTCATGATTGATGTCCTTTTATGCGCCCGGTACGACATACACTGTCATCGATTGAGCGGGCAGCGTGATCGCTGTGCCGTCGCTGACTGCCGCCGACTCGATTTGCTCCGCGTTGTGTTCAGCATCGAAGCGCCAGATTTCGGCATCACTGGATGATGCGAAGCCGTTTATATTCAGCGTTTGCGTCGTTTCGTCCGCGCCGAGATTGATCACCATCAGCGTGAGCGTTCGATTGTCACGCTGCGCGGCGTAGAGGCGCACGTTTGGATCGCTGGACTCTGATGCGACCCGTTCTGTTCCAAAGTGGGTATACATCAGATAAGCGTAGTACGACGGACGCATGTCGCGTTGGTTTAGCAACCCCCCACAGCGTTCGCCAATGCCCTGTATGTCCCAGTAGGTGGCATATTCGACTTGGAGATCGATGAACCGCCCAAGCGCATCGCCCACCCAGATCGCGTTGTAGAACGAGTCGAGACTCCCCTCTGCGCCGCAGCTTGGACTGGAGTTGGAGTTGAACTCGGTCACGGCAATTGGAATGTCACGTCCGGCAGTACGGCGGATAACCTCGCGCAAATTCGGAATGCTCACGTCCCATTCCGCCGTATTTTGGCGCAAGCCATCAATGGTGGCAATCGATATCGCGTTGTCGCCCAATCCGGGCCACGGATATCGATGTACCGAGACCACATCGACCAGATCGCCGTTGGCGCGCAGAAATTCGATCAGCCAATCGCGTCCTGCCGCATCAAGCGGCGCGCCGCCATCCGCCCCTTGCAAGTAAGTGATGGTCTCGCCATCGATGTTCAGCACGACATACTGCGTGATATCGGGTCCGACCAGCGTGATCGATGGATCGACCGCCAGCATCGCTTCGGCAATCGTGCGCCATTGTTCGTTCAACCTGTCGGTGGAGTAGGGCGAGTTGTAGCGCGACGCGAACAAGTTTGGCTCGTTGCCGATGCTCCAATAGCGGACGCCATGCGCTTTTTCGATGTTGATGTAACGCACGATCTCGGCGGCGTCTTCGGGCGTGCCGTCGTACAGTCTGACCGTGAGAAGCGGCGCTGCTCCCATCTGCCGTGCTTGGATCAGGAACAAATCCAGCGTCGATTTCCTAACGTCCTCCTCGTCGCTGAAGTTGCCGCCGAAACGCAGAAGGTTGAGATGGAGCGCCTGTGCCTCGTCCATCAAATCGACGGGGACAAGCGAGAACAGTCCCATGTTTGCGCCGTAAACATAGGGGCTGATCGTCCCGCGCGCGTCGCTTACATCGACGGTCAGCGTGCCGTCTTGGGCGAATGCGACGCTCAATCCGATCAGCCATAAGGCGCACACCAACAAAATGAGTTTTTTCATCGCCATCCATCCCATCAATTTGTTGAGAGTGCACCCCTTCTCTTTGTTGGGAAGGGGCGCGTTATGCGCGGTGGATACGAGGTGAAGATGAGACGCTGCCGATGAAATAGAACGCTATTTCTCGACGCCCGTGATCACCACACCACGCATGAAAAACCGTTGCGCGAGGAAAAATATGATCAGCGGCAGAACGAGCGCCATTAGCGATGTTGCTTGAATCAATTCGGGATGCGGACCATACGAGAAGTTGAACACCTGCACCGCAACCGAAATCGGCTGAAGATCGGGCTTGCCGATCAAATAGATCAACGGACCAAAGAAGTCATTCCATGACCATACGAAGTGGAACACGCCAACAGCGATGATCGCGGGCCACGACTGCGGGATGATCACGCTGGTGAGTACCTTAAACGGTCCCGCGCCGTCAATCATCGCAGCTTCGTCCAATTCGCGCGGAAGCGTCAGGAAGAATTGGCGCAGCAGGAAGACGTTATAGGCATTGGCAAAGAAGTGCGGCACGATCAGCGGGAGCATGGTATTCGTCCAACCGATGGTGGCAAAGAAGGCGTAGGTTGGGATCAGCGTGACCTGCGAGGGCAAAATGATTGTGCCGATCAAAATGACAAAGAGGATGTTTTTGCCCGGAAGCGGGAAACGGGCGAAGGCATACGCCACGCAGATGCACGATAACAGGGTGCCGATCATGCCAATGACGGAGATGATCAGCGTGTTCATGAACACGCGCGGGAATTTGATGCCTTCCCAAGCGATGCCGAAATTGTCCCATGCCGGGGCAAACGTGCGCTCAGGTTGAAGTGTGCGCCAGCTTCCTTCCCATCTGATCAAGCCCGCCTCGGGGTTCGCTGGGTCAATGAAGTCGCTGGAGTTGCGCCGGTCTTCAACCAATGCCCACGTGTGAATGACTCCGTCCGGTGTTGGAACACTGTAAAGGGGATAATCTGTCCCCTGATAGTTATAGGTCACAGGCTCGGAGGGAATGACCGAGTCGCTGGCGGACTGCGAGAGTTGTTCGCGGGTGGAAATCGACGAGAGCATCATGTTTCCCAGCGGCAGCAAGTACACCAGCAGGAGCATACAGGTGAGGAGGGTCACGAGTGCTTTCAGCATGAACTGACGCAGTTGGCGGCTGTAATATGGCGCTGTGTTCACGGCGTCGGACGAGCTGGGTCTTGCAGATGTTAACGTAGCCATGCTTTATTTGTCGCCTGAGTAGTAGACCCACCGGTTCGATGTGCCGAAGATCACGAGCGTGAGAATAAGCGCAATGATGAAGATGAACCACGCTTGGGCGGAAGCAAACCCCATCTGCCCAAATTGGAACGCCGTCCGATACAGATTGAGGTTGAAAAAGTTAGTTTCTGGGTTGGAGCGTGTCGTATTCGTCAGCACATAGGCGGGCAGGAAATACTGCATCAAGCCGATGACGGTTAACACGATGTTGTACAAGATCACTGGGGAAATCATCGGCAGGGTGATCCGTGTCCACTTGACCAAGCTGTTGGCACCATCCACGTCGGCGGCTTCGTACAATTCCGTGGGAACGCCTTGCATGGTTGCCAACATGGTCAGCATCGCGTTGCCAACGCCCCACACACCCAGCATAACCAGCCCGAACGTGATCACGCTGGGATCAAACAACCAGTTGGGTGGGTCGGCGATCCCGATGGTGCGCAGCAGGCGGTTCAGCCAGCCGGTTTGCCCATTGAGGAAGCTCTGCCAGATGAAAATGCTGGAGATGGCAGGCACCATGTAGGGCGTATAGAACAGCACGCGCAGGATCGGTTTACCGTAGACCATTTTTGAATTGAGGATCGTTGCCAGCAGCAGCGGTAGCCCAATGGCGATGGGCAGCGAAACCAGCGCGAATCGGAAGGTTATAAGTAACGATTGGCTGGTGCTCGGGTCAACGAACAAGTTCCTCCAGTTCTCGAACCCGACGAACTGAATCGGCTCCCCGATTTGGAAATTTGTGAAGCTGAAGATGAACGACGCGATCATTGGGAACAGCGTAAAAGTCAGAAAACCGATGATCCAGGGCGAAAGGAAGATCCATCCCCACACACGCTGCTGCTGCGCGACCGTGCGTGATTGTTTGGTTTGTGGGGCAGTACTTGCGGGAAGATTGAGCGTATCTGGTGTGGCTGCCACTTGTGACCACCTTTCTAAATTCGACGTGCGAACAAAATCTCTTGCGAAAACCATAAAGGTGCTGACAATAACACTTTTTCGAGCATATGGTGTCCCCTCCTGTCAGGAAGGGGACACGGCATACGATACGGATGCTACGAATTTACGAGCTTGCCACCGCAGTATCGATGAGCGTCTGCAAATCGCTTTCCAGACGGTCAATTTCGGCGTTCAGGTCGATATCTGCGCCTGTGTCACCATAGATGAGGGTGCGCAGGTCGTTGAAACGCTGCTGAGTCTGTGCATAGCCCGGGTTCCATGATTCGTGGTTCGGCTGGGCAGCATAATCGAGGCTCGGTACGATCACATCCCAGTGCGTCACCGATGGGAAAGCATCGACCTTGTCTTGGACAGCGGCTTCTTGCAAGGCGGGATCTGCCGGGAAAGCGCCGTAAGCTCCCAGGAGCGCACTAGCAGCTTCACCTTGCAGGTAGGTCAACACTTCAAATGCTTCTTCCGGCGTATCCGTCGAAGCGAGGATACGGTTGGTGTCTGCATCGGTCGGCGAGAAGTATTCGCCGTTGTACGACGGAACGACTGCCAAATCCCACGCGGAGGTCATATCGGCGGTACAGCAGGTGTACCACAGCGGAACACGCGCCATTGCCACGCGGCTGGAGGCGAACGCTGATGGCGTGAACAGTGCGCTGGCGTCATAGGTCGCCGTCGGGGAGAAGCGCTTTGTCCAAACGCCGTCCCACGTCCACTGAAGTTGAGCGCGCCAGTAATCCGGGATCGACACTTCGTTGGTTTCAGAATTCCAGAAGTCCGCACCGCCGAAGGTCGACATGTCGGTTCGGAGCGTACCCCACTGCTGGTTGAAACCGAACTGCTCGACTGCTGCGGGGTCGAAGTCTGGGCTGCTCGCGTCGTTACCGTTGCTATCAACGGTCAGGAATTGGGCGATGTTGGCAACGGTGTCCCAGTCCCAAGGCACTTCGGTGCCATCGGGCATGACGTAGGGTGCGCCGAATTCGCTGGGCGGATAGTTCAGTTCTGCTTCATCGAATAGATCGAGATTATAGAACAGCAGCGACGGATACACGGCGAAGGGGATACCGACCAGTCCTTCGCTTGTTTGGTAGAGGCTGACCAGCGCGGGGGAATACTGCGTGAGGTCATAGCCCGTCGCATCCACGAGCGGTTGCAAGTCAAGCCACTGACCAGCGAACAGATTCGCACCGCTGAAGCCGACCGGACCTACGATGTCTGGGGGCGTGCCGCCGGCGATCAGGGTGCTGAGGGTGTCTGGCGCGACTTGGTTCGACGCGGCGATGATCAATTCAATCTGAATGTCCGAGCGCGAAGCGTTGAAGTCCGCGACGACCTGCTGTTCAACAGCCTGCTGTTCGGGCTGTGTACCTGTTCCTAAACCGATGAACCACGTAACGGTGACCGGCGCTTGGGCGGCGACGGGCATGATTGCCCCGACCAACAGCGCTGCGATGACGACCAACAAGACAGTTTTCTTAGACATGCTTTTCCCCTTTATTGCTTTCAATCAAACGGCTGTTTGGATAACGCTGAGTTCGTTTTTTTGTCTCTAAAACGTGCCATCTCCTTTCGTTAATGAATTTATGGGTTCGCACCGCACGATTGGCGGATAACGAGCTGAACTGGGAGGATGATTTGATGCGGCGACTGGATCGCGCCGTTGATCAAGTCCAACAGGAGGGCGAAAGCCGCTTCGCCTTTCTTCTGCACAGGCTGCCGGATGGTCGTCAGCGCAGGTGTGGCGCGCACGGCGACATCGAGATCATCGAAGCCGACCACGCCGATATCATCGGGGATGCGCAGCCCGGCGTCTTGGATGGCACGCATCGCGCCGAGCGCCGCCGTATCGCTGGAAACGAACACGGCATCGGGATGGTGTTCCAGTAACGCTTTCATGCTGTGATAGCCTGCGTCGTAGCTGAAGCGTCCCAGATGCACGAGATCGGGATTGAACGGGATACCTGCGCGTTCTAGCGCGCGTCGATAGCCGACCAAGCGATCCTGACCGTCGGAGATGTTCAAGTGTCCGGTGATGTGCGCGATCCGGCGGTAGCCCAAGTTGATTAGATGTTCGGTAGCGATCTGTCCGCCGCGCAAGTTGTCGGCGGTCACATAGCTGATCGCGTCTTCGTGATACAGCGGGCGTTCGACCATGACAAAGTAGGGGATCGCTTTGATAAGGCGGTCAATCAACGGATCATCACCGCTGATCGACGCGATGATCAGCCCGTCGGCGATCCGGTTGCGGATGATGCGGCGGCTGAACGCCTCGCGGTCTTCGTTGGGGTGTCCGAGACACAGCATCATGTTGTATTCGCGCTGGTCGGCGGCTTCGGCGATGCCTTGCAGCAGCATGGGGAAATATGAGTTATCACCGAAGAAGACGTTCGCTGTGCCAGGCATGACCACACCGACCACGTCAGAACGCTGCTTGACCAGCGCGCGTGCCGCGTGATTGGGGCTAAAGTTCAGGCGTTCGATCACTTCGAGGACGCGCGCCCGGGTTTCGTCGCTCACGTAGCCCTCGTTGTTGACGACACGCGATACGGTTGACCGCGAGACGCCCGCCTGTTTGGCAACATCTTCTAGATTCATATGGGATCGCTCTCAGAACTAGCGTGCAGAGCGACCCGAAAAAAGCCAATCACGATGAATACTTCCCCGAAAAAGCGTTACTTATTCGCGTCTCAAGTAAAATATGTTGTGAGAACGCTCCCAGAAAAATATCATGAAATTTTAATGTTGTCAACTATTTTGAGAAAAGTCGATCCGCGCGTCAGTTAGCGTTACAGTCTATTTTTAGCACTCAGCGAGTCTAATGATGAATCAATTGCCCCCACCGCTCGATCTCATCCGTCCGCGTCGGCAGATCACGGGCATCTCTGCGATCCTGCTCCCGTTCACCGAAAGTGGGGACATCGACTGGGGCGGCTTCGCGTTCCATGTCGCGCGCACGGCAGACGCCGGATTGACTCCCGCTGTCAACATGGACACGGGCTATGTGAACCTAATCGATGATGCGACGCGCCATGAAGTTTTGCGGCGGACGGCGAGTATCGTGGGCGGGAACTTTGCAGCCGGTGCGTTTGTGAAAGATGATCCAGTTGACATGGGTATCTATGCGCCTGGCGAGTTCGTCGGCTCGATACCCCGTGCCTATTTCAATCTGCGCGCGTATATGACCGAGATCGAACGCATCCAAGCGCACGGCGGCACACCGGTGATCTTTCAGTCCTATGGGCTAACGCATGAGCCGCCTGACGGTATCATTCGCGCCTACGAGGCTATCGCGGCGGGCTGTGACCGCTTCATTGCGTTCGAGTTGGGGACGATGTTCGCCCCATTCGGCAAAATCTACGATCTTGCTGTCTACGAAGGCTTGTTGAACATCCGCGCGTGTATCGGCGCGAAACATTCGTCGCTCAGTCGCGCGCTGGAATGGGATCGCCTTCGACTGCGAGATCGTGTGCGCCCGGATTTCAAAGTATTCACGGGCAACGATTTGGCGATTGATATGGTGATGTACGGCAGTGATTATCTGCTCGGACTCAGCACGTTTGCGCCGGATGCGTTCGCGCAGCGCGATGCATTGTGGGCGGCGGGCGATCCGGCGTTCTACGAACTCAACGACGTGTTGCAATACCTCGGCATGTTCGCATTTCGCCCGCCTGTGCCGGCGTACAAACACAGCGCAGCGCAGTTTCTTAAGCTGCGTGGTTGGCTCGCTTCGGATCACACGCATCCGCGTTCGCCCGCGCGCTCAGAGAGCGATACGGCGATTTTGTCACGCATGTTAAACGATATCGCCGCACGGATGGGAACATGAGCCACAAACGCATCGCACAGTTGCGCACACCGGATGATTTTCGCGCGCATTTGGACGCTATTGGCGCAGAAATTCCGTTCGATGAAGTTGTAAACCCTAAGGTGAAGCTGGCACAGCCGTTGAGCGTTCACGGACGGCAGATCGGCAATCGTTTCGCCGTCCTGCCGATGGAGGGGTGGGACGGTACGCCCGACGGACGCCCGACGCCGTTAGTCGAGCGGCGCTGGCGGCATTTTGGCGCGAGCGGCGCGAAGCTCATTTGGGGTGGAGAGGCGGTCGCCATTCGTCACGATGGGCGCGCCAACCCACAGCAGCTTCTAATCAACGCCGATACCGTCCGCGAGATCGCCGCGCTGCGCCGGACGCTGCTGGATGCGCACGCGGCGCGCTTTGGGGCGACCGACGATCTGGTTATCGGCTTGCAGTTAACGCATTCCGGGCGATTCGCACGTCCCACCGACAAGAAGCGTCTCGAACCGCAAATTTTATACGCACATCCTATTCTGAACGCGAAATTTGGCTTACCTGACGATTATCCCGTGCTGTTGGACGACGATATCGACGCGCTGATTGATGATTTCGGCGCTGCGGCGGCATTGGCACAAGCGGCGGGCTTCGATTTCGTCGATCTCAAGCATTGTCATGGCTATCTTGGACACGAATTTTTGAGCGCGGTGGATCGTCAGGGAAAATATGGCGGCAGTTTCGAGAATCGCACCCGCTTTTTGCGCGAACTGGTGCGCATTGTCCGCCAGCGCGCGCCCGGCTTGCAGATCGGTGTGCGCCTGAGCGCGTTCGACTGGCTGCCCTTTCGTCCGGGCGCGGATCGCGTCGGCGTCCCAGAAGCTGCGCGCGGGGGTTATCGCTATGCCTTTGGCGGTGATGCGACGGGGACAGGCATCGATTTGACCGAGCCGCAGCAGTTCCTTGCGCTGTGCGAGTCGCTGGATATTCGGTTGGTGTGCATCACGGCGGGCAGTCCCTATTACAATCCCCATATCCAGCGTCCGGCGCTGTTCCCGCCGTCAGATGGCTATCAGCCGCCCGAAGACCCGCTGCTCGGCGTGGCACGCCAAATCGCGGCGACGGCGGCGCTCAAGCGGGCGCATCCCAACTTGCTCATCGTCGGATCGGGCTATTCGTATCTTCAAGAGTGGCTGCCCAATGTTGCGGCGGCGGTCGTTGGTAGTGGCATGGCGGACAGCATCGGACTCGGACGAATGATGCTGTCGTATCCTGACTTTGCCGCCGACATCCTCGCAGGACGTTCCATCGCGCGCAAGCGTATCTGTCGGACGTTCAGCGATTGTACGACTGCGCCGCGCAACGGCTTGATCTCCGGTTGCTATCCGCTCGATGATTTCTACAAGTCGATGCCCGAAGCTGAAACACTGATAAAACTCAAGCATCCGCCAGCATGAGCATCCGTTTCGCCGCTATCGGCATGAGCCATCCGCATATCTATAACCAAGCTGACGCACTCATCAGCGCGGGGGCGGAATTGGCGTGGTGTTGGGACGATGATCCGGCGCGGATGGCGGAATTTCGTGCGAAATATCCGAACGTGCGCTTAGCACGTGCCGTCGATGAAATTTTGGACGATTCGACGATTGCGCTGATCGTCAGCGCCGTCCCGCCCGACGCGCGCGCCGCGTTGGGCGTTCGTGTGCTGCGCGCGGGCAAAGATTATTCGTGCGCCAAGCCCGGTTTTACGACGCTTGATCAAATCGCGGATGTGCGTCGCGTCCAAGCGGAGACGGGGCAAATTTACGCGATCCACTTCAGCGAACGCTTCGACAGCCGCGCGACGGTGCGCGCATCCGAACTTGTCCGCGCGGGGATGATCGGGCGCGTTGTGAACCTCATTGGCACGGGACCCCATCGCTTTTTGGGGAGCATCCCGCGCCCCGATTGGGCATCCGACGCGCGGCGTTTCGGCGGCATTCTCAACGATCTGGCGTCGCATCAGATCGACCAGTTCATTCACTTCACCGACAGCGAAAACGTCGAAATCGTGAGCGCGCACGTCGGTAACGTCGCACATCCACAGTTTTCGCATTTCGAGGACGTGGGCGATTTGCATGTGCGTGGGGAGGGCGGCGCGACGGGCTATATGCGCGTCGATTGGCTGACGCCGCGCGGCTTGCCGACATGGGGCGATGTGCGCTTGTACGTCATGGGGACAACGGGGAGTATCGAAGTCCGCAAAAATATCGATATCGGGGGCAAATCAGGCGGCGATCACCTGTACATTGTCGATTCGGACGGCGTGCGGCAGATCGATTGCGCCGATGTGCCGCTGCCGTATGGTGCGCAGTTGATGGCGGATATTTTGGGACGCACGCAAACCGCGATGCGCCAAGATCGCTGGTTTCAGGTGTCAGAATTGGCACTCTTGGCACAAGGGCGCGCAGTACGTATTAAATATTAGGGTGTAGGGGTTTGCGGCTAGGCAAACCCGTTGTAGAGCGCGCAAATTCATCATGCGAGGTTGCCAGTGGCACGCCCCTACCAGTTGACGTAACACGGCTTGCCCGTGAACTGGGTGCTTTCGGGCGTGTACTGCATCATTTCAATCGAGACGCCGCTTGGATCGGTGATCCAGCACTGCCATGAGTTGTCCGCGCCCATCTTTTTGTCGGTCACGGTGCCGCCGCGTTCGCGGATAGTGCGAATCACGAGGTCGATATCTTCGATTTCAAGGCATAGGTGGCGGATGATTGGACGGTCATCATTCGCGCCGTCCGGTTGGGTGAACACTTCGATGAACGTGGTCTCGCCCGCCTCGATGTAAAAGCCGTAAAGTGCGCCGTCTTTCAAGAACTCAAAGCCTTTTTTCATGCCCAAAATGGTGCAGTAGAAATGCTCGGTTGCCGCCAGATTGGTCGAGCCGATACAAACATGCGCGAGTCGTTTGAACATCATCAAGTCTCCCTGTGCGAATAGGTGGGTATAGGGGTTTGGCACGCCAAACCCGTTTCTGCCAAACCCCTATACGCGATTGTAACGCTGGATCAGGCGCTGTACGCTGCGTCCAACGGCAGATCGACCCACCGTCGTTGACGGTACGATTGTTCGACGGCGTTGATAATCTCTTGCACGCGCGCGCTTTGGGCGAAGTTGCCCTGATTTTCGTCACCGCCGTTCACAATTTCCTCCATGAAGTTGTGGACGAGGTTTGCGTAGAACAGCGAGGGCCACGGTTCGCCTGGTGTGTAACCCGGCGGGAAATATTGGTCGGGGATTTCGACGGGGACGAACTCGACCGCATCCGGCTTCGCTTGATGCAGCGTTTGCGGCACGCCAAATTCCTCGACCAAGCGGCAGATCAGCGCGCCGTTTGAGCCATACGCGCGCGCTTCCAGACCGGGATAGTTGCCGACGGTGACATAGCTCGACTGGATCGAGCAGATCGCGCCGTTAGCGTACTCTCCAATGTAGATATCGCCGTCGTCAATGTTGGTGCGCACTTTACGCCCGTCAACGGTCGTGCGATGGGGGACGAAATTTTTCAGCACGCCGACCACGCTGGTAATCGTGCTGTCCATGAACCACATGCTTAGATCGATGATCGGCGCGCCGTAGCCCTCGATGGATGAGACGCGGATTTCGGGGTTTTCGTGTTCGGGAATCAAATCCATCTTCGTGACCGGAATATCGGGGCTGATAAACTGCGAATTTTGTTCGTAGCCGTTGAAGATGAATGGCGTGCCAATGAAGCCGTCGGCGATCAGCGCGCGCATATAGACCATCGCGGGCGCATAGCGGAATGTCAGCCCGACTTTGGTTTTCAACCCTTTCGACCGTGCCAGATGATGCGCCTTCCACGTCGTGCGATAATCGTGCGCGACCGGTTTTTCGCACAAGCAGTGTTTCCCGGCTTCGATTGCCGCGAATGCCAGTCGCTCATGATTATCGTCGTCCTTCGAGCCGCCGCGCGTGCATACGTCGATCACGTCAATATCGGTGCGCGCCAGCAGCTTTTCCACGTCGGTATAGACATCGGGGATATCGAACTGTGCGGCGCGCGCCTTGCCCAAATCTTCGTCCAGATCGCAGATCGCCACGACTTTGGCGTGTGGCGTGCGCGCGAAGCCCGGCAGATGCGCGCTGGCTGCCCAACGCCCCGCACCGATCACGCCTACTCTTAGTTGTTCGGTCATCGTGTGTGTTCCTTATATAAAAATAGGACTGAGGGTAAAGGACTGAGGACTGAGAAAATACCGCCCGCTGCTCAAGTCGCTGATCCCTCCTTCTAAAAATACGACTGGGGGAGAGCATTGAGACAACAGCTCGTTTTTCACTCAGTCCTCAGTCCTTTCCGCTTTCCCCTTCGGTGAAGGGTTCTGCGATAACATACGTCATTGCACCGCCTTCGAGCCGCGCGATATGCGGGCGCAGCAGCAGGATTGCCGTCCGTGCGCAGGGCGCGGTCAAGCGTTCTTTGAGCATCAGCGTGGACGGATCGTAGACCTCGCCCAACAACGTCCCTTCGGGGACGATAGTGCCTACATCTGCTGCGCGTAGCGTCGGCACGAACAGCCCGCCGGATTTCGGGCGTAATACGCGCGTTTCGCTCACACGGATCGAATGCGTCGGCGGATCGACGATTGCGCCCTTTAGCACGCCCGCAACGATCAGCGCGCGCCGCAGTCCGTCCGCGATCCGCGCCGCCCACATTTCTTCATCGCCGCTCCGTCCGCCCATTTCGACGGCGGCGACCGTCGCGCCCAACGTCCGCGCATAGCCCGTCAGCGTGACCGTTCGTTCTGGCGCGCTCACGATGAACGGCGCGCCGAATGCGCGACTGATCGCCTCGCCGCCCGCAATCTCGAACGCGAACGCATTCACGCACCAACTGCCGCCACCGTGTAAATCAATCGCAACATCGCAGCCCGCGACCGCCTCCGCCGCAAGAATCGCTGCCAATACTTCAGTATGCGAACCGTTGGCGCTGCCCGGAAAGCTCCGATTGAGATCGAGTACATCCAGCGGTGCGTTGCGCGCATCCGCCGCCATCGCCAACGGATTCGCGTTCGGCACGACGCGGATCGCGCCGATCAGATCGTCGGCAGATGTGCTGGCGAGCAGCTTACGGATCGCCCACGCACCCCACGAGCCTTCATCGCCGTGAACGCCCGCTGTAATCAGCACGAGTGGGCTGCCGTCGCCCACTTGTCCGATCTGTAAGGGGACATTACTATGTGCAGCATCACCCGGCAGCGGGAATGTTCGCCATTGAATTTGATCCAATAGATTGGTCATGTCGTGTATTTTGCTCCCCGATTGATATTGCACGATTCTAAATTTTCGTTATAGTCTAGCATGTTGTCTACAGACAACTGTCGATGGTATACAATCTTTGTGGAGACGCTATGTTAACACGTCGTCGCTTTATCGTCATGTCGATCTTGACCATGTTGTTGGTCTCATCGCTTGGTATCGGGCGGGTCTTTGCGCAAGGCGCGTCGCTTCAATATGGCATCAGCAACAACGTTGATACGCTCGATCCGAACGTGACCACGTTTTCGAGCGTGGGCGTAATCATGTCGCATGTTTTCAGTCCGCTGGTCTACCAGAATCCGTTGGGGACGTTCCAGCCTGGTTTGGCGACGGAATGGACGATCAATGCCGACGCGACCGAATACACGTTCACGCTGCGCGAAGATGTGCTGTTCCACGATGGGACGCCGTTCAACGCTGAAGCCGTCAAGTTTACGTTCGACCGCATCGCTGACCCCGATACTGTGTCGCAGTTGGGCATCAGTTTGTTGGGCCCCTACGCCGAATCGGTTGTTGTGGATGAATATACCGTCACGGTTCGGTTCAACAGCTCGTATGCGCCATTCTTGAACTCGCTCTCGACCCCCTATCTTTCGCCCGCTTCTCCGACGGCGATTGAGACCCTCGGCGCGGATTATGGCGTGACGACGGTCGTTGGAACGGGCCCGTTCATGATCGAAAGTTACGTGCCGGAATCCGAAGTCGTCCTCGTGCGTAACGAGGCTTACGCATGGGGTTCGGAGGAAATCTTCGGGATGTCGGGCGCTTCCAACATCGAGCGGCTGACCTTCCGCATCATCCAAGAACCCGGCACGCGCCTTGCCGCGCTGGAATCGGGCGAAGTCCAGTTCATCGACAATGTGCCGCAGTTGGATGTGGCGCGCTTGAACGAGGACGCGAATTTCGTCGTTACGCAGATCGAGCAGCCCGGTCATGGCTACTCGCTGATGATGAACCAAGAGCAAGCGCCGACCGATGAACTCGCTGTTCGTCAGGCAATCGCCTTGTCGATTGACAAAGAAGGCTTCATCGCGGTGGTGTTCAACAATTTTGGCACGCCCGGATGCAGCCCCCTGACGAAGGTCATGTTCGGTTATGATCCGGCGTCGTGCGACTATCTGCCCTTCGACCGCGAACGCGCTGGCATGATCCTCGATGAAGCCGGTTGGGTGGATGGTGATGGCGACGGCGTGCGCGAACGCGCTGGCGTGCCGCTGCAAATCCAACACTGGTATCGTTCCGACTCGCCGTTGAACGTGGCGATTGCGACCTACTTGGAAGCGGATTTGGCGACGGTCGGCATCGATTTGGTGTTGAACGGCGCGGCGCAAGCGGGCTACTTTGACGCCGTGCGCAGCGGACAGCACAATACGCAGGGGTGGTGGGATACGTGGACGGATCCCGATGGCTTGCGCGTCTTGTTTGACTCGTCGCGCGCCGACGGCGGCACGAATCGCAACCGCTACCGCAGTGATGCGATGGACGAACTGCTGAACGCGGCATCCGGCACGGCAGTCGCGGAAGAACGCGCGGCGCTGTATGCACAAATTCAACAGCTTGCGGCGGATGATGCGATCATGGTCTATCTGAACGATCCATATCTGCTGTACGCCAGCGCCGCCAATGTGACGGGCGTCGTGTATTTGGGCGGCGGCAACCTGCCGAACTTCTACGCGGCGAACGTCGGTTAAAAAGATAGAAAAGGACTGTGTGCTGAGGACTGAGTAAGAACGACACTTTTTCTCAGTCCCCAGTCCTTTTACCGCAGTCCTTCTCTCACAACCATGCTGCGCTACATCATCCGCCGCCTTTTGCAAGCCATCCCAACCGTGCTGCTCGTCAGCCTGTTGGTCTTTTTGATGCTGCAACTGATTCCCGGCGATCCGGCGGAAATCTACTTGGGCGAGCGGCAAAATTCGCCCGAACAACTGGAAATCGTGCGCGAACAGATGGGGCTGAATCGCCCGCTGCATATTCAATACTTGGATTATATGTTCAAGGTGCTGCAAGGCGATTTTGGCGTATCGCTCAACAATCGCCGCCCGATCTTGGACGAAATCTTGACGCGGCTGCCCTACACGCTTGAATTGACGCTCTCGGCGCTGTTGATCTCGACGGTGTTGGGGATCGGCGTCGGCATTCTCGCGGCGCTCAGGCACAACACGATCATCGATACCGGGGCGATGCTGTTGGCGCTGGTCGGGATTTCGATGCCCGTGTACTGGTCGTCGCTGCTGTTGATCGTGCTGCTATCGGTCAATCTGCGCCTGCTGCCGCCGATTGGGCAGGGCAGCTTGGATCGCTTAATTATGCCCGCGTTGGCGTTGGGCTTGCTCTCGGCGGGTTCGCTCGCGCGGCTGGTACGGTCAAGCATGTTGGAAGTCCTCAGCCAAGATTACATCCTGACCGCGCGCAGCAAAGGGCTGCCTCAGCGGACGGTTGTCCTCAAACATACACTGCGTAACGCGCTGATCCCGATCATCACGATTTTGGCGCTCACGTTCGGCAATCTCCTCAGCGGGGCGGTGCTGACCGAAACGATTTTCGCGCGCTTGGGCATTGGGCGCATGTACGTGGAGGGGATTCTGAACAAAGATTATACGCTGGTGCAGGGAACAACGCTCTTTGTGGCGCTGGCATACGTTCTGATCAATATTGTCACCGATGTGCTGTACGTCTATGTCGATCCGCGCATCAAATATGACTGATGTCGCCCGCGTCCAACGTTCATCGCGCGAGAGTCCGCGGCGCCGCTTGCTGCGCCGCTTCAGCCGAAGCGCGAATGTGCTGATTGGCGCATCCGTCTTGCTGTTCATGATCGTGCTGGGGGTGTCCGCGCCAATCTTGACGTCCTACAACCCCGAACAAATGACGGCTGCCCTGCGTTTGCGCCCGCCGGACGCCGAGCATCTGTTCGGCACGGACGATTTCGGACGTGATGTATTCACCCGCATTGCTTACGGCGCGCGGCTGTCGCTGTTAGTCGGCGTCATCTCGGTATCGATTGCCTCCACGATTGGCGTAACGCTCGGTATCGTCGCGGGCTACTTCGGCGGTTGGATCGACGCGCTGATCATGCGGTTGATCGATGTGATGTTGGCGTTTCCGGGAATCTTATTGGCATTGGTGATCGTCTCCATCTTGGGGCGTAGTTTGACCAATGTCATGATCGCGGTGGGTATTTCGTCCATCCCCGCCTATGCGCGGATGGCGCGTGGGACGACGTTGGCGCTGAAATCGGTCGATTACATCACCGCCGCGCGCGCGATTGGTGCGCCGACCGCGCGCATGATGCGGTTGCACATCTTGCCCAATATCACCGCGCCGCTGATCATTGTCGCCACCAACGGGGTGGCAGGCGCGATCATCGCGGGCGCGGCGCTCAGTTTTCTCGGCTTGGGCGCGCAGCCGCCGACGCCCGAATGGGGTATTATGCTGGCAGAGGGGCGCGTGTACCTACGGAATGCGTGGTGGGTGACGACGTTTCCCGGCTTGGCGATCATGGTCACGGTGATGGCGATCAATTTGATGGGCGACGGACTGCGCGATATTCTCGATCCACGACTCAGGCTCTAAATGAGCCATGACCGATGATCTGCATCAACTGTTTGCGGCGGGTAAGCTCCATTGCGTATTCCTCATCTAAAACTGGATGATACAAAGCGATTGATCTCGAAAATTTGGGGGATACAATACAATGGCGGAACCACCTTACAGCTTTGTAGGCGGCAAGGCAGGGCGTTGGAAAATTATCCGAATGAACGAAGTGATTGGGATGCCTTTAGCATCCGCAGCGTATGTTGATATCCTCGACAAAAATCTGCCCACCTTGCCTCAGAACGCTGCATGGGTATTGCGTGGCGTCACCAGTTATGAGCGTTACGTGAACAAGGAAGAACAAGCGTTGTTGGCAGCCGCTCAACCGACCCTTGGTCGCCCTGAGGCAACGTGTGCGGCACTCATTCCGATCAAAAAATCGGCTGCTTGGTGGTCGCTGCCTCAAGCTGAGCGGCGCGCGATTATGGAAGCCCGTTCGCATCATATTCGCACAGGGCTGCAATATCTACCCGCGATTGCACGGCGTCTTCATCACTGCGATGGCATCGACGAGTCATTCGATTTTCTGACTTGGTTTGAATACGCACCGGAAGATGCGGAAGCGTTTGAAACGCTGACACGCACCCTGCGCAGTACCGAAGAATGGATGTATGTTGAGCGCGAGATCGACATCCGATTGACACGCGCCTGAAAAAGCGATGGACGAGCTTTTGCACAGCATCTGCCCATGCGCTATCTGAAAATAAGTGTGTTTCCTCGCGCTGCGCGACACAAATGACGGAAGAACCTAAATGATCAGTGAAACCCTAAAATCGTTCTGCGCGCTTCATGCGCCCGGCGGACGTGAGGATTTGATCCACGTCCCCTTGATGGAAAGTTGGCGCGCTCACGTCGAGTCCGTCGAAATCACGCCCGTCGGCAACTTGATCGCCCATGTTGGCGGTCGTGGCGCGAAATTAATGCTCGTCGGACATGGCGACGAAATCGGCTTCACGGTCAAAGCCATCGCGCCTGATGGATTCTTGTTCCTCACGTCCGGGCAGCGCGATGACAAGCAAAAGCCTGACTTGCGCGGCTCGTACTTCAATCCGATGGGGCAGCGGGCGCGCGTGATCGGGCGCGCGGCGACGTTGGACGGCGTGTTCGCCACGCAGACGGGACATATCCTGACGGCAGAAGGACGCGCGAAAACCGTCCTCGACTGGAACGACATCTGGGTCGATACGTTCTTGTCCAGCGCGGCGGATGTGCGCGCGGCGGGCATCGAAGTTGGGGATAAAGTCGTGTGGACGCCGCCGATCACGCAGACCGGGGCGTTGATCACAGGGAAAGCGATGGATAACCGCGTCTCGCTGGCGCTGATGGATGAAGTCTTGCGCCGCGTGGACAAAAGCCGGCTGCAATACGATTTGTATCTGACCTCCACTATTCAGGAAGAAGCTGGCTTGATCGGCGCGATGTCGGTCAATCGGACGATTGGTGCGACTTACGCGATTGCGCTGGATACGGGCTTGTCCGGCGACGTGCCGGGTGTCGATCCGCGCGATGTGTCGTCGCGGTTGGGCGCGGGCGCGATCCTGATCCATAAAGATTTGTATTCGTATTCGTTCGCGCTCAACAATGGCATCATTGACGCCGCGCGCGACGCCAATCTCCCGCTGCAACACGTCGCGTATAGCATCTATGGTACGGACGCGGGCGCGCTGATCCGCGAGGGCGTCGCTTCGTCCGCGTTGGTTGTTCCCACGCGCTATACACACAGCCCTTTCGAGACGGTGCATGTGGACGATCTCGAAGCGACCGTCGAACTTTTATTGGCATTTTTGTATCGTGAGACACCGTGACCAACCTACTGATCGCATCCTATCTCGAACCGGAATTTGTCGCTCAAATCGAAGCGGCGTTCCCACAAATCCGCGTGATCAACCGTCCCGACTTGCTCGGACAGCCGCGCTACATCGCGGATCATTCCTCGCTGCCAAAACGCACGCCTGAACAAGAAGCGGAATGGCGCGCGCTGTTGGCAGACGCCGAGATTTTGTTCGATTTCGATCCGACACACCGCGAAGATTTGCCCGATTTTGCGCCCAAATTGAAATGGATTCAGGCGACGAGCGCGGGGATCGGCAAGTTTGTCGAGCGGATGCGCTACGCTGAACGCACAAATTGGCAGTTCACCACTGCCAGCGGTGTCCATGCGCGCCCGTTAGCGGAGTTTGTCGCCTTTGCGATGCTGTATTTTGCGAAGGATTATCTGTATCTGCATCGGGAGAAAGCCGCGCAGCATTGGGAACGCTACACGACCGCCGAACTGACGGGAAAAACGCTGTCCGTGATCGGCTTGGGTAAAGTTGGGCGCGAGGCGGCGCGCTTTGGTAAAGCGTTCGATATGCGCGTGATCGGCACGCGCCGCGATCCGGCGCAGACCGTCGCCGGAATTGACGCACTCTATGCGCCCGACGATCTGCGTCCGCTGTTGGAGACCGCCGATTATCTCGTGTTGGCGACGCCGCACACGCCGGAGACCGAAGGGCTGATCGGCGCGGCGGAATTGGCACTGCTGCCGCGCGGCGCGGTGTTGATCAACATCGCGCGCGGGCAAGTTGTGGATCAGGCGGCGCTGACGGCGGCGCTGGAATCAGGACACTTGCGCGGCGCGGCGCTCGATGTGTTCGCTGTCGAGCCGCTGCCAGCGGGCGATCCCCTGTGGACACTGCCCAACGTGATCATCAGTCCGCATTCCGCCAGCACCGCCGCCAGCGAGAACCGGAAGATCGTTGACATCTTGCTCGAAAATCTGCGCCGCTATCTGGCGGGCGAGCCGCTGATCAACGTGTTGGATGTGAAAAAACTTTATTGATCGCACCTCCAAACGTGTGTGATGGTTGTAAGCGTTGCCTTTCCGTCGTCTAATCATCGGGTACAAAGGCGGCAGGTTGTCCAGTGGATAGGGTAACGTAGAGTCAACCGGAACACGCTTAGGACAATCAAGATGCGCCTCGCTGAACTCCACCTCGATCATCAAGATGAATGGGCGGCGCTGTTGGCAGCCGCGTTTGAACGCGACGAAGCAGACATGCGTCGGCTGTTGTACTGGTTGCATGAGGGCGGCGCTGTGATTGCGTGGGGCGCGTGGATCGAAGGTCGCCTCGTCGCCCAGTATTCGTGCTTGATACGCGCGCTCTATGTGCCGTCGCTCGGCGCGACGATCTAGGTCGGGATGAGCGTTAACATGGCGGTGCATCCCGATTTTCGCGGACGCGGGTTGATCAAGCACGTCGCGCATCCAGTCTATGAAATGGTTAAGGCGCGCGGCGGCGTGGCGGGCGTCGGCTTCTCCAACGCGGCAGGCGTGCGGGCTGATCGGCGCAGTCGGACATATGGGTATCAGGTGGTCGGGCGGATGGTATCGTCAGGGGCGTGGCTGTCCGATGTGCGCCGCGCGCCGCTGTTGGAACTGAGCGATACATTGGATGTTTCACTGTGCGCGGATGGATTTTCTGCGCCGGGCGGCATTCATTTCGAGCAAACGCCGTTGTCGCTTTATCATCGCTATCGTTGTCACCCGTTTCGGCGCTATCGTTTTGGCATCTGGCGCGAGGGCGAACAGGTTTGCGGCGTGGTCGTCTATCGTCCGGTCGCGCGCTTTGGCATCCGCGCGATGGCGCTGTTAGGGGCGCACAGCGTCGATCTGCCGGAACTGCTGCGTCGTTGGGCGGCGACGATTCGGCGTGCGGGCGTTTCCTTCGCGCATCTACTCACGTCGCCAGACGCGCCTATGCGCGCCGCCCTCGCGCGAATCGAGCCGTGTATCGCACTGCCGCGTTCGCGCACCCCGTTTTATCTGACGGTCAAGCCGCTGACTGATGCGTTTCCGCTTGAACTGATGGATTTCGCGCGTTGGGACTGTATGGGCGGGGATGTGCTGTAATGGCAGCGCGCCCATTGGCAGGGATCACGATCTTGGATTTCACGCGCGTCTACAGCGGGCCCTACGCGACTCTGTTATTGGCAGACATGGGCGCGCGGGTGATCAAGGTCGAGCATCCAGATTATGGCGACGACAGCCGCTCGTTTGGACCCGCCGTCGAGAATACCAGTGGTTACTTCGAGACGCTCAATCGTGGCAAGCAGTCGATTGCGGTTGATTATCGCACGTCTGAAGGGCAAGGCGTCCTGCGTCGTATCGCCGCGAACATCGATGTCGTGATCGAAAATTTCCGTCCCGCACAGATGGCACGCTATGGATTGGACTACGACTGTATCGCCACGCAATCGCCACGCGCAATCTACGTCAGCATCAGCGGTTACGGGCAAACGGGCGCGAATGCCCCGCTGAAATGCTACGACGTGGTGGCGCAAGCGGTCAGCGGGTTGATGAGTTTGACGGGGTTGCCCAATCTGCCGATCAAGTCAGGCGCGGCGATTGCCGACGCGATCACCGGCTTGACGGCGGCGGTCGGTCTGTTGGGCGCGCTGGTCGCGCGAGAACGCACGGGCATCGGGCGTTATGTTGATGTGGCGATGGTCGATTCCGTGTTCGCGTGTTTAGAAAACGCGCTGGCACATTACAGCGTCACGGGTGATGTTTTGGCGCGGCACGGCAACCGTGATCCGGTGATCGCGCCATTCGACTGCTTTCAAACGGCAGACAATTGGATCGCCATCGGTGTCGGCAATGATCGTTTATGGCGTCTATTCGCTGGACAAATTCGCGCCGATCTCGTGGAGGATGCGCGTTTCTCGACCAATGCGGATCGGGTCGTCCATTACGACGCTTTGCAGCCCATCATCGCGGGTTGGTGTAGCACGCAGTCGACGGATGTTCTATTGGAACGATTGCACGCCGTTGGTGTCCCATGCGGCGCGATTCGTGCGATGGACGAGCTGGCGCACGACTCACACTTAGAGGCGCGCGGGATGCTCGCCAAACTTCGGCTCGTGGGGGATACCGAAATCGTTGTGCCGGGCGCGCCGATCCATTTTCGAGATACAGACGTGCCGTCGTATGTACGCGCGCCGCTGCTGGGTGAACATACATGTGCAGTATTGAGCGACGCGGGCTATTCGTCCGCCGCGATTGACGTGCTGATCAGCGACCGCATCGCCCATCAGTCCGCCTTTGTCTGAAGCGCATATCCAGAGCGGGAGATTGGTGTCACGGGCTTGCCAGCGGCACGTCCCTATAGAGTTCATGATAATCGTGGTTTGGATTTTGTAGGTAGAGTGGTCACTTTCGCTGACGCGCTTTCGCTTTCGCGCGGCGTTCGGCTTCTAATCGTGCCGATTCGCGCGCCGATTCGAGACGGGCGGCTTTCTGACGGACATAATCGCCATAACCGCCGACATATTCCGACAGCGCGCCGTCTTCCAATTCGACGACGCGATCCACGATGCGATCCAGAAAATAACGGTCGTGCGAAATCGTTAGGATCGCGCCCTCGAAATCTTCCAGCGCCGATTCCAAGATGTCAGACGACGCGATATCGAGATTGTTGGTCGGCTCGTCCAACAAGAGCAAGTTGGGCTGTTGCAGCACCAAGATCAAAAGCTGCAAGCGGCTGCGCTCCCCGCCGCTGAACGTGCGGATGGGTTGGCGCGTTTGGTCGTAAGTGAAGGCGAATTTCAGCAGTTTGTGAACGGCGCTGCTCTCGCTGAGGGGCTGAATACGGCGGATTAGATCGATAGGCGTGCGGTCGCCATAGGCGTTCAACGTTTCGTGCTGTTGGGCATAATAGCCGACGCGCGTGCTGTTCCCCACCTTGACCCCGCCATTCAACGGCTGCATCTCGCCCAAAATCAGCTTGAACAATACTGACTTGCCCGCGCCATTCCTGCCGATTAAGCCGACTCGTTCGCCATGCCGCACGAGCAAATTCAGCCCCCCGAACAGCAGATCGCCGTCGAAGCCCATCTCAACATCGACCAGTTCCACCGCCTTTGTACTGCCCCGCCCGCCCGCGATTTCTAGTTCCATCACCTGTCGCTCTTGCACGGCGTCGATCATGTCGCCGCGTTCCTCCATGCGCGCTAGCATCTTGCGTCGACTGGCGGCTTGGCGCGCGTGGCGTTCGTTCGCATCGTTCTTCGCCTTCTCCGACCATTCTTTGATCGCCGCTTCGATGCGCTGGATAACTTTTTGCTGCGCGACGTGCATTTGCTGCTGGCGAATCCGGCGCAGTTCGCGTTCGACCGTGTATGCCGAATAATTCCCGATGTAGTTCGACAGCGTGCCGGTGTCCAATTCCGCGATCTCGGTGACGACCGCATCGAGCAGATAACGGTCGTGCGAGACGAGGATCACGCCGCCGCGATAGACGCGCAAGAAGGTTTCGAGCGCCGACTTCGACGCCAAATCGAGATGGTTGTCCGGCTCATCGAGCAGCAGCACATCCGGCGACCATGCCGCCAACCGCGCCAAGGCTGCCAGTTTGGTTTGTCCGCCGCTGAGGGCGCTCGTGGGCAGGTCGAAATCATCACGAGTGAAGCCGAGTTTTGCCAGTAGTTCGCGCACGAGGCTGGCTTGGCGCGCCGGATCGAGTCGTTCATAGACGGCTAGAATGCTCGCTTGTCGTTCGATGGCATCGTTGAGCGCATCACCATCATTGTAGACGGCGGGATCGCCCATGTGCGCCTCGACCGCTTCAAGCGCGGCGGTCACAGCCAGCAGATCGGGCGACGGCTGGCACGCCGCCTCATACAACGTGCCGGCGGGCAAACGCACATCTTGAGGCAGATACCCAACCGAGACGCCGCCCATGGTCGTGATTTGCCCTTTGCTGGGCGTGATCTCCCCCGCAATCGCCTTTAACAGGCTCGATTTGCCCGCGCCGTTGGGTCCTACGAAGCCGACTTTGGCGCGGTTATCGACCGCCCACGTCAAATCGCTGAAGATGTCACGCCCAGCGTGGTTGATCGTGATGCGCTGCAACTGAATGACGTGCATGACTCACGTTCCTTTGAATGACAAAATTTAGTGGTTATCGCCGCGCTGAAGGTGCGTGGGGCGACTCGGTGCTGAAACACGAAAGCTGCTGCTTTGTCCAGTATGATCAATCAATCTGCGCCCGTCAATGTGCAGAGTCACGCACCGTATTCATTGAGCGACAGGGCAGATTACGCCACCAACAACGTTGCTGTCAGGCGTTTATCTTCGCTACAATCGCGCATCATATCATCTACGAGAGTACGCCCTATGTCATTCGATCCCGCGTCACCCGCGTTCAAGCGCGATCCGTACCCGATCTACGACGATTTGCGCCGCCATACGCCGATCTTCTACGACGATGCGCTACACATGTGGGTTGTCAGCCGCTATGCCGATGTCGCCGCGCTCTTACGGGATCGGCGCTTGGGACGCAGCATCGATCATGTAATCAGCCGCGAAGAACAGGGCTTGCCGCCGAAAAATCCCGCCCATGCGCCATTCGACCAACTGAGCGAAAACTCGCTGTTCGACAAAGAGCCGCCCGATCATACGCGCTTGCGTGCGCTTGTCCATAAGGCGTTCACGCCGCGCCGCGTCGAGAACTTGCGCGGACAGATTTTGGCGCTGACCGATGCGCTGTTGGACGCTGTTCATCTGCACGGGGGAATGGACTTGTTGGAAGATTTCGCTGTGCCGCTGCCCGTCAACGTGATCGCGGAACTGCTCGGCGTTCCAGAAGCGGATCGCCACCGGTTGCGCCCATGGTCGCGCGATATCGTCGCCATGTACGAACTGAATCACACGCCCGAACAAGCAGACCGCGCAATCCGCGCCGCCGCCGAATTTGCTGATTATCTGCGCGATTTAGCGCGGGCGCGGCGGCACGATCCGCACGACGATCTGATCAGCGCGCTGGCAACGGTCGAAGAAGCGGGCGAGATGCTGACGGAGGACGAATTGATCTCGACGTGCGTCCTGCTGTTGAATGCGGGTCATGAGGCGACGGTCAATGTCATGGGCAATGGCATGTGGGCGTTGTTTCAGCATCCCGATCAACTCCGCGTGCTGCAAACGCAGCCGGAACTCGTCAAGAGTGCCGTCGAAGAACTGATGCGCTACGATACGCCGCTGCAATTGTTCCGCCGTTGGGTCTTGGCGGACATGGAGTATGGCGGCTTCGCGTTCAAACAGGGGCAAGAAATCGCGCTCTTGTTTGGGTCAGCGAACCGCGATTCTGCGCAGTTCCCGAACGCCGATCAACTCGACATTGCGCGGATGGAGAATGCCCATCTGTCGTTCAGCTTGGGCATTCATTATTGTTTGGGCGCGCCGCTGGCGCGCTTGGAATTGCAAATCGCGCTGCGGCGGCTGATCGAACGCTTTCCGGCGCTCCGTTTGGACGATCAACCGGAATTCCGCGACAGTTTCGTGATTCGCGGCTTGCAGCGCCTACAGGTGGCGTTTTGATGCTTGATATCCGATTTGACGACCCCATCGAGGCGCGCCTCGCGGACGCGCTCACTGCCATGCGCGCCGATTTAATCGCCTTCTGCCAACGGCTGATCCAAACGCCGTCGGTCAACGGCGTAGACGACGAAATCCATGTCGCTAACCTCATCGCTGACGAAGCGCGGCGCTTGGGGCTGCCCATCCAAATCGTAGGGGAACAGCCGCATCGTCCGAACGTGATTGTCAGCACTGCCGACGAGGGCGAAACCGGGCTGCTGCTGCTCGGACATTTGGACACCGTGCCACCCGGTGACGTGGCGCGCTGGACGCAGCCGCCGTTCTCTGGTGCGCTGGTGGATGGGCGCATCTACGGGCGCGGCGCGATTGATACGAAGGGCGGCATGGCAGCGGCGCTCTATGCGCTGGCGGCGCTGAAACAGCATCCCGACGCGCTCCCGCACGGACGCGCGCAGTTCATCGGTGTGCCGGATGAGGAAACGGGCGCGACGGGGACATTGGGCATTAAGTATCTGTTCGCGCGCGACTTGTTGAGCGGCGCAGGCGCGATCTATGCGTATTCGGGCAGCGAGATCATTCTTGGGCATCGCGGCGTGCTGCGCTATCGCGTGACCTGTACGGGTGAGTCCGTCCACACGGGCGCGGCGGCATGGCAAGAACGCACATCCGGCGCGAACGCGGTCATGGGGATGGCGCGCTTGCTCACGGCGTTGGACGCGCTGCGCTTTCCGCGCTCGTCCGCGCCGTATTTCGGAGATTATCGGACGGTGATCACGCCGGGAACGCTGATCAGCGGCGGTGTCAGCGTCAATATCGTGCCGGATCGCTGCGAAGCGTGGATCGACGTGCGCACGACGCCGGAAAACGACACGCCGACGCTCGAAGCGATGTTTGACGGCGCGATTGCCGAGATCGAACGCGCGCATCCGCCGCTGACCTTCGCTTATGAACGCATCAATCACATTCCGGCGGTCTGTTCGGATGAAAATGCGCCGATTTTCAGCGTGCTTGCTGACGTGATACCGTTGGTACGCGGCGGGACAGTCGCCAAAACTGTGGCGGGTCCCGCCAACGAGGGTTACTTGCTGATCGAACGCGGCATCCCGACGGCGTGTGGCTTGGGCCCGACGGGCGCGAACGCTCACGCCGCCGACGAATACGCCGACGCCGAGAGCCTCGTTGAAGCCGCGCTGATCTTCAGCCTGACGGCGCGTCGGTTGTCGCTGCGCTAAACAGCGCCTTCAGTCGATCCAAATAGGTCGTATCGCGGTCAGCGACTTCGGGCTGCACTTTCGATGCCTCCGCGAGGAAATGCGCGTAATCGCGCCCCAGCGCCGCCCCGCGCGCCGTGTGCATGTCGATGGCATAGTCGGGGAGCGTGGGTTGTGCGCCGCTGCGCGCCATCCAGTTCAGCAGATCGTCGCTGCCGCGCTCTTTCTGGCACGCGCATAGATAGCGGACGGCGTGGATCGCGTACAGATAGCGGTCGCCGCGCGGACGGGGGAGGCGCGCGTGCATCTGAAACAGCGTCTCGATCAGCACGGGCGCGCTCACGTCCCCGAAGCCGATATCTTCGACGGAAATCACTTGCAACCGCCCCCACAAATACGCTTCGAGTTCCGGGCTGGTCGTCAGCATCTCGTAGGCGAGCAGGGCGGCGTTTTCGGTGTTGCCGCGTCGAACTTCTTTTTGCAGCGCCGATATCACTTCATCGGCGGGAAAATCGTGCAGCGTGCGGACGCGCGTCCATGGATCGCCGTTGTAAATGTCAGTCGTCATCGGATTGATTCTCATCGCTATTTGAAAAAGATTTTAACGCAGAGAAGATGCGCTCCAATTCACGCGCTGTCTATCGCCGGTCTTCTCAGTACTCATTACTCAGCACTTCGTTCAGTCAGTCTCCGGCGATTTGTCCGCGCGTCAATTTCTGCATCTCTTGGGTGAAGCGGATCGCAAATGTCTGTCGTCTGAGTAGTTCGCCCGCGCGAATGCGCAGCGCGACGAACACGAGCGCGATGATCGTGGCGATTTGCGGAAATGCCAAGAGCAAATCGGGCGGCAGGTTCAATTCTGGACGGCTTTGCAGATAGAACGACATTGCCTCCGACAGCCCGAAGAACAGCGCCGTGAAGAACGCCGGAATCGGCGCTTCAAACGCGAACAGCGATACAGTAATGGCGATCCAGCCGCGCCCATCGGTCATGTTCTCGACAAACTGGCTCAACACCCCGAGCGACAAGAATGCCCCTGCTAAACCTGCCAACATCCCGCTGAACGTTAGCGCGACCACCTGCACGCGCGTCACGTTGATGCCGACGCTCTCGGCAGCATCGCGGTTTTCGCCCACCGCGCGCAGATGCCGCCCGAACTGCGTCCGAAACAGCACGACCCAGACGATCACGACCATGATCCAACTGATGTAGACGACGGCGTTATAGCCGTTCAACAGCGCGCCGAGATAGGGGATATCGCGCAGAATGGGAATGTCGATCTGCGGCAGCCCGCGAATGCTGGGATCAGCCAGCGTGCCGAACGCGCCGAAACTCGCGCGTAGGAAAAATACCGTCGCGTTGGCGATGAACAAGTTGACCGCCAACGCCAGAATGACCAGATTGATCCGAATGCGCAGATACAACAGCGCAAAGACTACGCCCAACGCCCCGCCCGCGATGCTGGCTGCCAGCACGCCGATCAGGGGATCGAGTCCAGTCTTGTACAGCATGGCGACGGCGATGAACGCGCCCAACAACATCTTGCCCTCGATAGCGAGGTTCAGCACGCCCGCGCGGCTGGCGACCAGCGCCGCCATCGCCCCCAACACATACGGTGTCGCAAGGCGGATGCTGCTTTGGAGTAGGTTCATCGGTAGGCTCAGCACGCCAATGATCAGCGCCACACCGACAACCAACGCCACGACGCGCAGCGCGCCTTGATAGCGATTCAACAACGCGATCATGTCGCTGCTCCGTCTTGTTCAGCACGCGCACGCAGAATCAAGCGGCGTTTGCTCCATAAGTTTGTGAATTGCAACCGCAAGAAATCCTCCATCGCGCGGAACAGGATGATGAACGAGATAATGATCCCGCCCAGTTGGCGCGGCAAATTGCCGAATTGCAGGTTGATCGCGCCCAGATTCAGCCCGGCGAAGAAGGGCGCGATGATCAGAATACCAACGACCGACTCTTTCGCCAAAATTGCCACCAACACCCCGTCAAAACCCGTCCCGCTCAATGCGAAACCGTCCACGACGCGCCGTTCCACGCCCAAAATCGCAATCGCGCCCGCGAGTCCGCTCAACGCGCCGCTGATCAACATCGCGCGGAGGGCGGCGCGTCCGCTCGGAATGCCGCCGAAGCGCGCGAACAAACCCGATCCGCGCGTCATGCGCTGTTCGTAGCCCGCCGTCGTGCGCCACAGGTAGAACCACACGAGCGCCGCCGCGATCAATGCCAAAATCAGCCCGATGCCGAGCCGCGCGCCGGAGAACCACTCGATATCTTGGAAGATGCCGCGATTGAACGGGATGAGCCATGCGCTGTCGTCGATGCGGCGCGTGCGCGCGATGTTGTTCATGTCCGAGCGTAGGGGGAAGTTGACCAGATAGCCGACAATCTGGATGGCAATCGCGTTGAAAATAATCGTGCTGATCAATTCGTTGACGTTCAGTTTGACTTTCAAGTAGCCGGGAATCCACGAGTAGATCGCTCCCACGAGCATCGCCGCGCCGATGCACACCGTCGGAATGATCAAGTGCATCGCTGTCAACAGCGACGCGGGCGCCGAGTCGTAATCGACGACGCCCGCCAGCGCGTAGACTTGATCGGGAAGTGCATAGCCCAAGAACGTCGCCGTGATCGCGCCGAGTACGAACTGCCCATCCATGCCAATGCTGAACATGCCGGCTTGGAACGCAACCGCCGCCGATAGTGCCGTCAAAATGAGCGGCGTCGCCTGTTCCAGCATCAGCGCGAGGCTGTGTCCGCCCGCGCCATACGTTGGGCTAAAGACAGTTTGCGCGCCTGTTTCGGTCTCGATCTGTGTGAACAGCAAATCCCCAAAGGTTGCACAGCCTTGCGCGCCGAAACCCTCGCAGAACAAGCGTTGATATGCCTCAATCGGGCTGGCTCCCGCGATCACGACGAAGATGCTGCTGACCGCCAAACCGAGTAGGATAGCGAGGATCGGAATACTAATTCCGTCGAGCAATTGTCGTAAAAATTTCATGGGTGCGTCTTTTCCGCCGCGTGATCGGGCGCGTCGAGCGCGCTGCCCACCATCAATAAGCCGAGTTTTTCTTCGGTAGCGTCTTTCGCGTCCAAGATAGCGAAGATACGCCCCTCGAACATGACCGCGATCCGGTCACTGAGCGCCAAGATTTCATCGAGTTCGACCGAGACCAACAGCACCGCCGCGCCCTTGTCGCGTTCCGCCACCAACGTTTGATGTACAAATTCGATGCTGCCCACGTCCAATCCGCGCGTCGGCTGATTGGCGATGATCAGCTTGGGATCGCCCTTCAATTCGCGCCCCAAGACGACTTTTTGCAAGTTGCCGCCAGAGAGCGTCTTGATCGGTTCGCCCACGCGCGCGGAGCGCACTTGGAACGCATCGATGATTTTCTGTGCCAGTGTGCGCACCGACGAAAAATCAAAGATGCCCCGCCGCGAGAACGGCTCATCTTGATAGCTGGTCACCACGACGTTTTCATCCAAGTTTGTCCGCAAGTTCAACCCCATCGTCATGCGATCTTCGGGAATGTGCGCCAAGCCCGTTTCGCGCCGCTGACGCACTGTGTCATGGGTGACATCGTGTCCCAAGAACATGACCTTGCCGCTGTCGATAGCGCGCATCCCTACGAGGGCTTCGATCAATTCGGTCTGCCCGTTGCCGCTCACGCCCGCAATGCCCAAGATTTCGCCCGCGCGCAGATCGAAATGCGCGCCAAACACGGCGGGGATGCCGCCCGCGCCCGCTACCAGTAAATCATCCACTTTTAAGATGACCTCGCCGGGTACGGCAGGCGTCTTTTCGATTCGCAGCGTCACGGTACGTCCGACCATCAAATTCGCCATCTCGCGCACGCTCAAGTCGGCGGCGTTGAACGTGCCGACGTTGCGCCCGCGCCGCATGATCGTGACGCGATCCGCGATGGACTTGACTTCGATCAGCTTGTGCGTGATCAGCAGGATGGTGTGTCCGGTCTGTGCCAATTTGCGCGTGACGGCGAGCAGTTCGCTCACTTCTTGCGGCGTCAAGACCGCGGTCGGCTCGTCCAAGATCAAGATTTGCGCGCGGCGCTGCAATATTTTCAGGATTTCGACGCGCTGCTGCATCCCGACCGGGATATCGCGCACGCGCAGGGCTGGATCGACGGGCAGCCCGAAGTCGTCCGCCAGTTGGCGCACGGCGTCCGCTTCACGCTGGTTGTCAATGAAGCCCGCGCGGTTCGGCTCGATGCCAAGCATGATGTTCTCGGCAATGGTGAACGACGGCACGAGCTTGAAATGCTGATGCACCATGCCGATGCCGAGCCGGATTGCGTCGTTGGGATGCGCGATCTGGGCGGGAGCGCCATTGACGACGATTTCGCCCTCGTCGGGCGTCTGCAAGCCATAGAGGATGCTCATCAACGTGGTTTTGCCCGCGCCATTTTCCCCGACGATGGCGTGAACCTCGCCCGGCTGGACTTCAATGCTCACATCGTCGTTTGCCAGCACACCAGACGACGGAAAGAACTTACGGATGTGACGCATTTCGAGGGCAGGGGGCATACGATCTCTCGAATCTTTAATCTGACCCCAAGCTGAACTTTGTTTGTCACCCCGCTTCAATATAGAGCGGGGGAACGAACGCTGTTCGGCTTGGGGTGAGGTGAACTATCGCTGACGACTATTGCAACAGGGCGTTGGTCACGACCAATTCGCCGGACAAGATTTGTTCGCGTGCCGCCGCAATCGCTGCGCGCACTTCGGGCAGCTTGGCAACCATGTCTTCGGGTCCGGTGGTGTCGAACGTGCGCGAACATACGCCCACATCCCAACTCAGCCCGGCGAAGCCCTCTGCCAAGCCGACGTTGGTCACGCCCGGCGTATAGGTGCCATCGACGATGCGTTCCACGAAAGTGTAAACGGCGTTATCGACGCGCTTCATCGCGGACACGATCACCGTGCCGGGATACAGATCGTCTTGATTGCTGTCCACGCCAATCGCAAAGTTGCCCGTTTCGTTGGCGGCTTCGAGGACACCTTCGCCGCTGCGTCCGGCGACTTGGAACAGGATATCTGCGCCTTCGGCATATAGTCCTAACGCTTGTTCTTTCGCCGTCACCGGATCGGAGAAGCTGCCGACGTAGCTGCGCACGAGTTGGCAATCGGGGCAGACGGACAGCACGCCTTCTTCAAAGCCGATGATGAACAGGTTGATACCCGGAAAATCGCCGCCGCCAACCGCGCCAACAATCTTGGTGCGCGTCAGCATTCCTGCCGCGATGCCCGCGAGGTAGCTGTTTTCGTGCGTGAAGATGTTGAACAGGGCGAGATTGTCGTAATCGGGTTCAGCGGCGAAGAACGTCTCTTGCGCGGCGAACAGTTGATCGGGGAACTCGTCAACCAATTCTTCGACGGTGCTGCCATCAACGGCGATGGTGATCACCAAGCTCGGATCGTCTTGGATCGCACGACGGATCGCGGCATCATGTTCTTGGACGCCCGCCGTCTCGATGATCGTCCCGGTGACGCCGAGTTCAGCAATCGCGCGTTCTGCGCCCGCTGCTGCCGAGTCGATGAACGAGCGGTCGCCGCGCGGATTCGGCAGAATGATTGCGAACGTGGTGTCGCTGTTGTCAGCGGCGGGGGCTGCCATTTCGGGCGTTGCGTCAGGGGCGACGGCGCATTCATCGGGGGCGGCATCTTGCGCATGGACGGCGAGAACGCCGAACAACATCAACGCCATGAAGGCGATTACGATGCGCGAACGTGAAAAAGCGTGCATTTGATTTGACTCCTCCTGTGAAAAGAACTAATTTAGTTGAACATATTCTAGCGCACCGCGAAAGTGCAAAGATTACAAAAGTTACCGCGTTCTTTGGTGAAAATCAACAAGTGGTCTGCGCGTTTGCAAATGTTTGATGCGGTTTCTTACAGTCCACGTGTCGATGATCACCAAACGAGATCGCATTTTAACCCGTGATCGCGCTCACATAGCCCTGTCCCATGCCGACCAACGCATAGGTTACGTTTTGTCCACCAGCCGATATCACCCCCGCATAGACGACTTTCACAACGGCGATGGGTTGGCGCATTTCGGCGTCGATGCCCGTTTCGGTTGTGGTGGCGGTGAAGGCGAATCCGGTATCGATTTCGGTTGATTCTGTGAACGATAAGCCGTTCAAGCCCGGATAGGTCGCCAGAATCTGCGTGAGCGCATCGGCTGAGGATGCGGTCGCCGTCCCGCTCGACGCAATCGCGTAGATGCCCGCTGCGGCGCTCGTCAATTGTGCCGACAGACTGTCCATACTCACGGCGCAGGTGTCGGGGTTGGTCGCGCAGTCGCCAACCATAACTGCCGCTGCACCACTGGGAAAACTGCCCCAATAGATTGCGCCGCTGATGCTGATGGAGGTTGCGACCTTCGCCTGAATTTCGGCTGGCAGCAGCGCCAGCACCGCTGACGCTGAGGCGGATGCCGAACCCGCGTAGTTCAAGCTGACGATGATGCCCAGATGGTCGCTGCCAAAGCCGACAAGCGCCGCCTCCGCCTCAGCCGACGAGTCGGGCGCTTGAGCGGTGCGCGTGCGGCGCGGCGTTTGCCCCTGTCCAGCACCAGTGGCGACGTTCGTCAGCAGCCCAGCCGGCGTAATGGCAAACATGCTGCCCGATAGTGTGCCGGGTGTCATGCTAATCTGTGGCATCTGTCCACTCTGTAAGGTGCCGGGCGTCAGGGTGATTTGCGGCATCTGACCACTGGGTGGCGCGCCGTCTCCGCCCGGACGTTGGACGGTGCCGCTGAGTGTTGGGCGCTGTCCGCCCGGCTGATCCATCGGACTCGCCGCAGCGTTGACCGCGACGAACGCTAATACGAGACTTGCTAGTGTCCATCCGTGCCATCTGAAATTCATTGGATTACCTTCCTGATTTGCAAAAATTGATGGTATAGTCCAATTCGATTGTGCATCAAATTGAACTTCATTCATCGGAAGAACGCTGAGATACCCCCGCCTTTAGGCGTGGGGAGGAAAGGCGTACCGTTGGTATAATGGGGGTACAAAATATCCTGTACCCACTGCTTGGCGAAGGAAATGATCGCACAGCCTGGCGCAGTTGGGTGAGTCGCAGTCAACCGACTTAATTGCTTCCGGGTGTAATGGGATGTGATCCGGCTTAAAAAGCGAAAGTCCTCCGTTGTGGTACTCCATGCTTGCATGGACGAACTCCGTTCTATTGGTTAGGACGAGACTTGGAAGGACAAGCCCCTCGCTTTAGCGATGGGGTTGTTGACGGTGAGAGTCTGCACATTTAATTCCACACGCTGGTTTTGTATTTTGGCATTGGAAAAGGCGATTTATGATTACCAAACTGATCCTTGATACCGATATTACAACCGACATCGACGATTGCCTCGCATTGGCGCTGATCGTGGCGTCACCCGAACTCCAACTTGAAGGCGTGACCTGCGTCTATGGCGATGTCGATCTGCGCGCGCGCTATACCGCTAAATTATTGGCGCTGTGCGGCATGACGAGCGTCCCGATCACGGCGGGGATGCGCCTGCCGCTGATGAACAAGCGCCCAGTGTACTGGGGCGGACACGAGGGGCGCGGTTTCCTGACGCCAGAGGACGACGCGCTCAGCTATTCGTCGGAACACGCGGTCGATTTCATCGTGCGGATGGTCAACGAACAACCCGGACAAATTCATCTCGTCGCCATCGCGCCGCTCACTAACGTAGCGATGGCGATCTTGCGCGATCCGAAGCTGCCGCTGGCGCATCTGACGATCATGGGCGGCGTGATGCGCGGCGCGAACGGGCTGCATCTCCCCTACGCTGAACACAACATTATCTGCGATGCTGACGCGGCGCATGTCGTCTTTTCGTCGGGCATCCCGACGACGTTGATTCCGCTCGACCTGACAACCCAAGTTCGTGTTCGACGCGCGGGCATGGAGCGAATCCGCGCGGGGGGGACACCGTTTCAGCACGCCGTCGCGGATCAGCTCGCCGTCTATCCGCATTTTGCAGCCAACGACTTCACCTATTTGCACGATCCGCTCGCCATCGCCATGCTGATCGATCCGTCGCTGGTGGAGTTCAAGCCTGTCCATATCGATGTGGAAACGAACGGACAGCACAGCCTCGGCGCGACGTTGATGCGCGCTGACGACTCCAGCCCGATCCGCGTCGGTGTCTCGGTCGATGTGGCGCGCTTCGAGGAATTATTCGTCTCGCGGGTTGCCAGCATATCGGGGAAGCAGATGTGACGACGATTTTACTGCATGATGGCGTCGTGTTGTGTCTGGGACAAGCGGACACGATCTACGCGCGTGGCTATGTGATCATCGAGGACGACCGAATCGCCGCTGTCGGGGATGTGCGCGATCTGCCGACTGCGCGCGCCTATGACAGCGTGATCGACTGTGCGGGCAAGCTGATCATGCCCGGATTGGTCAATGCGCATACGCACACCCCAATGACGCTGTTTCGCGGCATGGCGGAAGGCGTTTCGCTGCTGACGCTCGATGGATGGTACAACAGCATCCGCACGCTCGAACTGGTCATGACGGCGGATATGATCCCCGCGTCGGTCGAAGTGGCGTGCGCGGAGATGATCCGCACGGGGACGACGACCTTTGCCGATCAATATTTTTACATGGATCAAGTGATTCCAGTCGTGGATCGCAGCGGCTTGCGCGCGGTCTTGGCGTATGGCGTCGTCGAATTGGATGATCCGGCGGCACGTTCGCGCGAATTGGCGCATCTCGATGCGTTCTTGGAGGACATGAACAGCCGCGAGGATGCGCGCCTAAAAGGGTGGGTGGGACCTCATGCCTTCTTCGTCGATAATACCGTCGAGACGATGCTGGCAGAGCGCGCGCTCTCGCAGAAGTACAACACTGGATTGCATATCCATATTTCTACGATTGGCGAAGAAGATGCGTACTGCCAAACGCATTTCGGCATGACCGCCGTGCGCAAGATGGACGAACTTGGCATGTTGGAACAGCCGATGTTGGCGGCGCACGCGCTGACCATTCCCGCCGATGATTGGGCGATCCTCAAGGATCGCCCGTTCTCGGTCGTCGCGTGTGCCAGCGCCTGTATGCGCGCGGGCGCAGAGGCGGCACCGGTCGTCGGGATGCGCGCCGCCGGCATCAACGTCGCCATCGGCACAGACAATGTGTGTAACAACAACGACTACGATCTTTTCCTTGAAATGCGCACGTTAGCGAAGTTGGCGAGTTTCCGCGAACAGCGTCCGGGTGCGCTGTCCGCGCGCGCGGTTTTGGACATGGCGACGGCGGGCGGCGCGAAAGCGTTGGGGCTAGGCGATCAGATTGGCGATCTGACGGCGGGGAAGCGCGCCGATCTCATTGTGCTGGATATGTCCGAAATTGGTTGGACGCCCATCCCGCTCGATCAACTCGCTACCGCACTGGTCTACAGTGTGAATGGGCTGCATGTGACCAATACCATGGTCGATGGACGTTGGCTGATGCGAAGTCGGGCGCTGACGACCCTCGACTATCCCGATGCGCGCCGCCGCCAAGCGGACGATGTACAGCATTTGCTCGAACGTCGGGCGCAAGCGCGCCGCGCGAACGCATGATGGACGTTAATAGGGGTATCATCGTAGAATAAACGTCCTTCTGACCAACGTTCGGGCTGACGCCCGACAGAAAACGGGCAATGACCCCTACATTCGCTGAACTGGGCTTAGGTGAGGCATCGCTGCGTGCGATTGCTGAACTGGGCTATGAAGAACCGACCCCCATCCAACTGCGCACGATCACGCTGCTGCTCGCGGGGGCAGATGTGATCGCCCAAGCGCAAACGGGTACGGGCAAGACGGCAGCATTCGCGCTGCCGATCCTCGAAAAACTCGATCCCACCATCCGCACACCACAGGCGCTGGTGCTGACGCCGACGCGCGAACTTGCCGTCCAAGTCGCAGAGGCGTTCCATTCGTACAGCAAGTATCTTCGTGTCTCGGTGCTGCCCATTTATGGCGGACAGCCCATCGAACGCCAACTGCGCGCACTGGAACGCGGTGTCCAAGTCGTGGTTGGCACGCCCGGTCGCGTGTTGGATCACCTCCGCCGCAAAACGCTCGATTTGAGCGGGATCAGCATGATCATCCTCGATGAAGCCGATGAGATGCTCGATATGGGCTTCATCGACGATATCGAGTCGATTTTGAAAGAGACGCCCAAAAAGCGGCAGATGGCGCTGTTCTCCGCCACCATGCCCGCGCCGATTGCCGCCCTCGCGCGCCAATACATGGACGAACCCCAGCGCGTCACTATCCAAGCCGAACAGCGTACCATCCCGCAGATTCGCCAGATGTACTGCGAAGTCGGCAGACGGGACAAATTTGAGGTTCTCGTGCGTATTCTCGATTACGAACGCCCGTCGTCCGCGATCATCTTCTGCCGCACGAAGCTCGAAGTCGATAATCTGGGCGAACGTCTGAGCGCGCGTGCCTACAGCGCCGAGACGCTGCATGGCGATCTGAACCAAATGCAGCGCGACCGCGTGATGGCGCGCTTTCGTGCTGGACAAGTCGAACTGCTGATCGCCACCGATGTCGCTGCGCGTGGCTTGGATGTCGAGCAGATTTCGCATGTTATCAACTACGATATCCCGTTGGATGCCGAAATTTATGTCCATCGGATCGGGCGCACAGGACGCGCCGGACGTGCGGGCAGCGCGATCACGCTGTTGACGCCGCGCGAACGCCGCCTGTGGGAGACGATTCAGCGTGCGACCAAGGCATCGGTTCAACGGATGCAACTGCCGACGATTGCCGACGTGATCGAGCGGCGGCGCGAACAATTCAAAGAAACGATCCGCGAATCGATTTCTCAAGGCGGTCTGGAGTCGTACATAATCATGGCGGAGCAGTTGGGGGAGGAATTTAGCCCGACGGAAATTGCCGCCGCATCGTTCAAGATGTTGCTCGGCACGCTGTCCGATGCGATGGAAGATCGACTCGCTGCCGAACCGGAAGTCTCCGAGCGGGAACGTGACCGGATCGCCCGCGACGTGGCATCGGGCAAGCCGCGCCGCTCCAAGGCGGATGTGGGACCGGATCGGGGCATGACCCGTTTGTATCTGAGCATCGGTTCAGAGGACAATGTGCGTCCGGGTGATATCGTCGGCGCGATTGCCAACGAAGCCGATATTCCCGGTCGTTCTATCGGCGCGATTGAGATTTATGACCGCTTTTCGCTGGTCGATGTGCCAAGCAATCATGCGGAGGGCGTGCTGCGTGCATTGAACGCCACGCGCATTCGCAACCAGAAGATCACCGCCAGCCTCGCCAAGCCGAGCAAGCCGAAACCGCCGATGCACCGTAAGAAGGCGACGCCGACGTAAAGCGACAACCTCAACCCCGTTACAAGTGGGGAGCGGGGACGTAGGGGCTTGCCAGCGGCAAGCCCGTGACCTGACGGGTGTCCCAGCGTGATGCCCCTACTTTCATTCGCTCGTGAGCGTCGTATGCAGCGCCGTGAGCAGGGTATTGGTATCATCGTCGGCGCTCAATTCCCAGAACATCACGCCGCCCAAGTTGTGTTGACGGATGTAGTCCGCTTTCAGCGCCATCGACTCCGCATCATCATAGGTGATCATCGTCCCGGTGGCTGCGTCGTACAGCCACGGGACACCCGCGCGCTCGTCCCAATGCCGCGTTGTATCGGTGATGTAATTTTCAGTCAGATCGTCGTAATCGAACGATCCCGCCGCCCATGTGCCTTCGGGGAGCGATGTGAAAGGTTGATCCAAGCCGTCATTTTCGCTCCCCACGCCGCTCCAGCCGTGTCCATAGAATGGGACGCCCAGCACCAATTTGTCAGCCGGAATATCGAGCGCCAACAACGCTTGCAGCGTGCGATCCGCGCTCGCGCCGTCAGCCGCAGCGTACAGGGGCGCGTTGAAGCCCGTTCGTTCGCTCCAACCGCCCGCAAAGTCATAGGTCATGACGTTGATCCAGTCCAACAGCGGATGAATGCGCGCCCAATCGAGCGGTTCGTAGGCGCTTGCGCCCGCTCCAAGCGCGATGGTCAGCAGGTACGCGCGTCCGTCTTGCGCGCCCTGTGCATCAAGCTGTGTGCGCACTTCGTCCAGCAGCAGCACGAAATTTTCGCTATCTTCGGGACGTTCCATATTACCGGGATCGCCGCCGCCGGTTGGGTATTCCCAATCGAGATCGACGCCATCGAAGTCGTAGCGCAGCATGAAATCGACGGCAGAGCGCGCAAAACGTTCGCGCGAAGCGGGCGTCAGCGCCACGTCCGAGAACAACCCCGACCACGTCCAACCGCCGACCGAAATCAGCGTTTGCATGGCGGGATGAGCGGCTTTCAACAATTGCAACTGATTAAAATTCCCGCCGCCCGTTGTATCGCTGGGATAGGGGAACTGCGTATCCGCCCATTCATCGCCCAACACGACTTCGCCCGCTTCGGAGATATTGGCGAAGGCGTAATTGATATGCGTGAGTTGATCGGCGGGGATGTCGGTGACGAAATATTCGCGCCCGTAGATTGCCCATGAAGTGTAATAGGCGACGATTCGATAGGGCGCGCTGTCTTGTGCGCGGCTGGCGTTGAAGTTCAGTCCGATCATGAGTGTGATCCCGATTAATGTGAACCGATATGACCATCGACTGAGCATCATGTCCTCTTTTCGCGCGTCCCCGCGCTGCTTGTCGTCAAGATTTGTCTGCGATTGTATCATCTGCTTCGATCATGCGTTGGATTGCTTGACCACTTTGGGCAGACCCACTAAAATATACAATGCGGTGCATTATATAGAGGTTGCGTATAGTACCTATTGTGGAGGATCAAATGCGGAAAAGTTCAGTTTTGTTGATCGCTGCGCTCGTGTTGATTGTCGGTGTGAGTGTCCCCGCCTCGCTGGCGCAAGACGAATCTATCAGTATCGGTTTCGTGGTTCACGTCGTCGGTAATCCGTTCATTCAGCAGATCATCGAAGGCGCAGAAGCCGCTGCCGATGATCTCGGCGTCGAACTGCTCGTTGGTGGCCCACAAGGTGGCGACCCGGACGCGCAGTTGATGGCAGTGCAGAACTTCGTCGCGGCGGGCGCGGACGGCATCGCGGCGTCGGTTCCCGGCGAATCGATGGCGAATGGCTTGAACGAGATCATCGACAGCGGCATCCCGGTTGTGCAGTTCAATCTGCTCAGTACCGCCGTCAATGCGCCGTATGTCGGTGAGCGTTCGACCGAGAGCGGGCGCATTCTCGGCACGATGGTCTTGGAACGGCTCGGCGGCGTGGGTGCGACGGGCAAAGTCGTGATCGGCAACTGCTTCCCCGGCTTCCCTGTGTTGGAAAATCGTGCGCGCGGCGTCCAAGAAGCCTTGGCAACAGCGCCCGGCTTGACGGTCTTGGGCCCCTTCGATGTGGCGGTTGATGCCGTCGAGAATTATTCGCGTTGGGAACAGCAGCTTGCTGCCAACCCCGACGTTGCCGCGATGATCGGGCTGTGCGCGCCGGATATCGCCAGTCTCGGACAGTTGAATCGTAACAGCGGCACCAGCTTCATCGCGGGCGGCTACGATTTGACCGAAGACAACCTGCGCGAAATTCAAGATGGTACGGCAACCCTAACGGTCGGTCAGAGCGCGTTCGTGCAAGGCTATCTCCCCGTCCTGATGCTGGTCGATAACCTGCGCAATGGCACGCCGCTGCCGACCGGATTTGTCGATTCGGGCACGCAAATCATCACGGGCGACTCGGTGGATATGGGTAATGGACTGCCGAGCATCAGCTTCGATGAACTACTCGTTCTGTCCGGCGATCCCGCTGCGAACCGCGAATTTTACACGCCGTGGTCGAATTGTGTCAGCGGCATGACCCCTGTCTGGGCATGTGCGCTGGAACCGATTGAGAACGAAGCCTCCTAAGCGGTCATCGTCATAGAGTGGAACGCGATTGGTCGCGTTCCACTTGAGACAACCCCATTATGATGTCACAATCATCGCTCGTCTCTGTGAATGGACTGGTCAAACGCTACGGCGGCGTCGTGGCGTTGGACGGCATGTCGCTGTCTGTCGGGCGCGGCACGATTCACGCGCTCGTTGGCGAAAACGGCGCGGGCAAATCGACACTGATGAAAATCTTGGCGGGCGTCGTCCAACCGGACAGCGGGACGTTCGCGTTTGATGGACAGTCGGTCACGTTTGCGTCGCCCAACGATGCCCGCTCACGCGGCATCGGCATCGTATATCAAGAGTTGAGCCTGTTCCCCGAACGTTCCATCCTCGCCAATTTGTTCGTCAACCATGAACCGCTCACACGCTGGGGGCTGATTTCGCACATGGCGATGCGCGATCAGAGCCGCTCAACGCTCGCTCAGTTGGGGTTGGCGGTCGATGTTGATGCGCCCGTCGGACGGTTGACGATTGGCGAACGTCAGTTGGTCGAATTATGCCGCGTCTTGCTTGAAGCGCCGCGCCTGTTGATTTTGGATGAGCCAAACTCGGCACTCAATGAGCGTGAGACGCAGCGATTGTTCGTCGTGCTGCGCGGCTTGCGCGAACGTGGCATCACGATCTTGTACGTATCACATCGCCTCGAAGAAGTGTTCGCTATCGCGGATACCGTGACGGTCTGTCGCAACGGGCGCGAGGTGCTGACCAAGCCGACGGCGGCGCTGACGATCCCAGAGGTGATCGAAGGCATGATCGGCGGACAGCAGGATGCGCTGTTTCCACCGCGCCTCCCGACGCGCGCAGACGCCGCCGATAAGCGTTTGAGCGTTCGCGGGTTGTCGAGCGGCGATCTCCGGGATGTATCGTTCGAGGCGCGCGCGGGCGAAATCGTCGGTTTGGCGGGCTTGGAGGGGTCGGGCGTCTCGACGCTGCTCAATTTGCTGTTCGGAATGCACAAGCCGAGCGGCGGCGACGCGAAATTTCCCGACGGCGGCGGGCTGCCGCGTCATCCAACGAATGCCGCACAGCGCGGCGTGTGCCTCGTGCCAGCGGATCGGCGGCGCAATGGCTTGATGTTGGAAAAGAACTTGGTCGATAATCTGGCGCATGTCGCCGTCGGTGCGCTGCCTGACGCCCCGTTCTGGTTGCGGCGCGGCGATCTCGTAGAAAAAGCGACGCGGCAGATCGCCAGCTTGCGGATCAAGGCGCGGTCGCCGTACAGCCTAGCTAATCAACTTTCGGGCGGGAATCAGCAAAAAGTGGTCGTCGGCAAGTGGTTGGAAATCGCGCCCAATGTCGTGCTGTTGGACGACCCAACGCGCGGGGTCGATGTGGGAGCGAAGCGCGAAATCTACGGTTTGATCCGCGAACTTGCCGCCGATGGACGAATTGTAGTATTCAGTTCGACGGAACTGTCCGAATTGATCGGTTTGTGTGATCGCATCTTGATATTGTATCGCGGTCGCTTGATTGGGGAACTGGCAGGCGGCGCGATCAATGAGCATGATTTGCTGCATCTGATCAACACGGGTGACACGGTTGAAATCAAATATGAAGGATAAGGAGCGAAAATCATGATTCGTCGCGCGTTCGTTATGAATTTGAAGCCAGGTGGGCTTGCCGATTACAAGCACCATCATGACAACATTTGGGCAGAATTGGTCGCGGAGATCGAAAAAAGCGGGATCGCCCAGATCACGATTTTTGAAAATGATCCGATGTTGTTTTTATACTCGGAAATTTACGATGAAGCCGCGTGGGACAAGCTGTGGAGTTCGTCCGTCCATGACCGTTGGGGGGAAATCATGAACCCACTGATGCACTTCAACGCCGAAGGGAAGGTCGATTCGACGGCAGTGCGCGAAATCTTCCATGTCGAGACGAAAGCGGGTCAAGCGTCGTGAGTGCGGAGTTGAGCGAAAAGCAGCTCGCGGGCAGAGTCGCCGTCGTTACGGGTGCAAGTCGCGGCGTTGGGCGGCGCATCGCCGTTCGCTTGGGCAAACAGGGCGCAGCGGTCGCCCTGATCGCGCGCTCTGCCGATGCGTTGAATGAGACGGCGGCGGAGATCGCGGCGCACGGCGGCAAGACGCTCGTTTTGCCCGCTGACTTGAGCCAGCCCGATTATGCGGTCGTCACCGATTTGAAAGCGCGGATCGAGTCTGCGTTGGGTGTACCGACGATCTTGATCAACGCGGCAGGCGTTTTCGGGCCCATCGCACTCTTGAAGGATGCTGATCCGGCAGGGTGGCTGGAGACGATTGCCATCAATACGCTCAGTCCGTTCTTGTTCTGCCGCGCGTTCGTCGGCGGGATGATCGCGGCGAAGTGGGGGCGAATCGTCAACGTCACATCCGCGGCGGCGCTGCATCCGCCAGGTCCCACCAACAGCGCCTATGGCACCAGTAAAGTGGCATTGAATCAAATGACGCGCCATCTCGCCGCCGAACTCGACGGCACAGGCGTGACCGCCAACGTGATTCATCCCGGCGACGTGAAAACCGAGATGTGGGCGGATATCCGCGAGAAGGTGAAAGCCATGGGCGCGGAAGCCGATGGTTATCATCAGTGGGTGCGCTGGGTCGAACAGACGGGCGGCGACGATCCCGAAAAGTCCGCTGATCTGGTGCTGAATCTGATGCGCGACTCTGCGAAGGATGTGAGCGGACAATTTTTGTGGATCGAAGGCGGGCTGCAAGACCCGATCCCCAGTTGGGGCGAACCCACTTCTAAGCAACCGTGGCGCGAGTAGAGAATCCTTATGACTGATCGTCCTGAATCGACCCCTTCAACACCCACGCCGCCGCGCCGCGCTTTTCGCTTGCCCGATGAGATCGGCGTGATCGGCGCGCTCGCTGCGATGGTGCTGTTCATCGGTGTGGCGCGCCCCGATTTTCTCAATCCAGTCAATCTGCTGCGCTTGTTCGGCAATACGTCGTTTTACGGCATGATCGCGCTGGCGATGGTGTTTCTGCTGGCGATTCGTGAAATCGATCTCTCCGTCGGCTGGATGTTCAATTTTTCGGCGGTCATCGCCGCAACGCTGATGGTCAACGGGATCGACCCTTGGATCGCGGCGCTTGGCGGGATTGTGTTTGGCGCGCTGCTCGGCGCGTTCAACGGCTTGCTGGCGGTCGGGCTGAATTTGCCCTCGATTATCGTCACACTCGGCACGTTCTCGATGTTTCGGGGGCTGTCGCTGGTCGTGAATCAATCGCGCGCTGTCGTCCCACCCGATGATAGCAGCAGCTTTTTCACCTTCGCCACCACGCGCATCGGCGGCGTGATCCCGATGGTGGCGATCATCTTTTTGGTCGCGGCGATCATCCTGCATCTCGTGCTGCATCGGACGCGCTTCGGCTATCGCGTCCAAGCGATTGGCAGCAACCCCGAAGCCGCGCGCTTGGCGGGCATCCCGGTCGCGCGCGTCCGGCTGCAAACGCTGATCTTGATCGGTGCGGTTTGTGGGCTGTCCGGTTCGCTGTTCGTGGGGTTTCGCGGCGCGATTGATCCATCATCGGGGCAAGACTTCGCGCTGACGGTGATCGCCGCCGCTATCATCGGCGGGACGCCACTTTCGGGCGGATGGGGGACGGTCATCGGCGCTGTGATTGGCGTGCTGATCATCGCGGTGATCAGCAGCGGGATCATCTTCTTTGGCATCGATCAGACGTGGAGTACGTTCGTGACGGGCGCGGTCACGGTTGCGGCGGTTGTGCTGGATCAGATTATCCGTCGGCAGCGCACGAAACGCTTGCGACGCGGCGACGATTGAAGGCATCCTCTCAGCTCACTCCCTAACTCCCTCTGCGTATTGGAGAGGGAGTTAGGGCGGGTTAATCCACGCACGAAAATCTTTTCTCAACATTATCGAGAATGAATTGCGATACGGGTTGGCATTTTCGTGACGTGTTGAATTCCTTGACACACACTCCGAAATTTGCTAATCTTTATTGCAAGCGTTTGCAATATTCTGTGCGATAGAGCGTTATCACTCGCCTGATCGTCCCACAAATGTTGAGAACGCGACTAAAAATGCGCCGATATTGTTTGCAATCGTTTGCAAGGTCATTGTGTCAACTATAAAGTCGGGTCGAAAAAAAGCGCAGAACAGTATTACGATCATCGACGTGGCGCGTGAAGCAGGCGTCTCGTATTCGACGGTTTCGCGCGTGTTCACCAACTTCGCGTTCGTCAGCGACGATACGCGCGAGCGGGTGCTGCAAGCCGCCACGCAGCTTGGCTATGTCGTCAATCTTCCGGCGCGCAGTCTCGCGGGTGGACGCTCCAACGTGATCGGCTTGCTCACGCCCGGTCTCGACAATGGCTACATTACGGAAGTGCTTCGCGGGATCGATGAGGAATTATCGCACGCGAATTACGATTTGATGATCTACACCACCCATCGGCGCGCGGGCAAAGAAGCCCAATATACCAAGGCGATCACCAACGGTTTGGCGGACGGCTTAATCTTGATCGTGCCGCTGGCACCGCGTGACCTGCTCAAAGTTCTGCCGCAGCATCATTTCCCGCATGTCGTGATCGACCAATCCGACTCGATCAATATGAGTACAGTCGTCGATGCGACCAACTGGCAGGGCGCGTATGAAGCGACGGCATATCTGATCCAGTTGGGGCATCGGCGCATTGGGCATATCGCTGGTACGCTTGGCATGGTCAGTGCCGCCCAGCGGCTCGACGGCTACCGTGCCACGCTCCATGATCATGACATCGCCTATGACGAAAGCTATGTCGTGAACGGCGATTTTCATCAAACGGGCGGCGAACGCGGCGCAAACACGCTGCTCGATCTGCCCACGCCGCCGACGGCGATCTTTGCCTGCAACGATCTATCAGCGTTAGGCGCGATGGACGCGATCCGCGCGCGCGGGCTAGACATCCCGCGCGATGTGTCGGTGATCGGCTTCGACGATATTCCGCACGCGCAGATCGCTTATCCCAAGTTGACGACCATCCGGCAGCCCCTCGCGCAAATGGGGCGCGTGGCGGCGCGGATGCTCCTCGAAATTATCGATCACCCTGAACAGCCCGCGCGCCATGTGACCCTGGCGACGGAATTGATCCTGCGCGATACCTGCGCGGCGGTTCAGGCGAAGTAGAAAGGGACGTATTGGACGACAAGAACGGTTCGTATCGGGCTTGCAAGCGTTTGCAAAACAGTATTCGTATAAAGCTTTGAAGGGAAAAATCATGAAGTCTCGTCGTGTACTATTGATCGTACTGCTTGTCATGAGCGTCGCGCTCACCTCGCTCGGCGCGGTTGTCGCGCAAGAACCTGTCACCATCGATTGGTGGCACATCTTCACCGTACCGCCGGAACTGACCGATTTCATGCAGACATTGGCGGACGAATACATGGCGGCGAATCCGAATGTCACCATCAATATCACCGTTCTCGAAAATGAAGCGTTCAAAGAGCGCCTGCCCACCGTGATGCAAGCGGGTGATCCGCCGGACTTGTTCCAAAGTTGGGGTGGTGGGCCCCTGTGGACGTTTGGCGAAGCGGGCTTGCTGCGCGATCTAACGCCAGAACTCGATGCCAACGATGGCGAATGGCGTAATACGTACAGCTCGCAAGCGGCGCTCAATCTGTTCGGCACCGATGGCGAAATCTGGGGCGTGCCGTGGAACTTCGGCGGCGTCGGGATTTGGTACAACAAAGAGTTGTTCGCGCAAGCGGGCATCGATGCGCTGCCCGCGACGTGGAGCGAGTTCCTCGCGGTCGTGCAGCAGTTGAAGGACGCTGGCATCACGCCGCTGTCCGTTGGTCAGTCGGAGAAGTGGCCCGGACATTTCTGGTATGTCTACTTGGCGATCCGCGAGGGCGGGCAAGCGGGTTTTGAAGCAGCGTACAACCGCGATGGCTCGTTCGCGGATGCGCCGTTCGTGGCAGCAGGACAAGATTTGCTTGATCTGATTGCGCTGGAACCGTTCCAAGAAGGTTTCTTGGGCATGGGCTATGGGCAAGCGTCGGGCTTAATGGGTAACGGCGAAGTGGCGATGGAACTGATGGGTCACTGGGCACCCGGCGCGCAGCGCGGCAACAGCATCAGCGGCGAAGGACTGGCAGAGGGCAATCTCGGCTGGTTCCCGTTCCCAGCGGTTGAAGGCGGCATGGGCGGCGCGACCGACCTGCTCGGCGGCGGCGATGGGCTGGCATTCGGCGTGAACGCGCCCGATGAAGCCATCGATTTTGCGAAGTTTTTGACCAGCGCGGATGTGCAGCGCCGCATCGTGGCGCTTGAAACAGGCTGGCTGCCGACGGCAGTGGGCGCGAACGATGCCGTGACCGATCCGCTGTTGGGCGAAATCTTGGCGGCGCGCGATGCGGCGGGCTACTACCAATCGTACTATGACCAATTCTTGCCTCCGGCGGTCGCGCAAGCGGTCTTGGACGCGGTTGATGGGCTGTTCAACGGGACGCTGACGGCAGATGAAGCCGCACAGCAGATCGAAGACGTGGCGTCGTTCGAGCTGTAATACCAACTCTACCCCCGTCCCCCTCTCCATGCCGAGCTGAGGGGAGGACACCTTTTCAAGCACCTCACCCCCTGACCCCCTCTCCGTACCGGAGAGGGGGAACACAAGGCGGAAACTCCCCCTCTCCACGCAGTGGAGAGGGGGCTGGGGGGTGAGGTGAATCAGGGAGAAACTCAAATATGTCCTCCCCTCAGCCATGCCGAGAGGGGGATGATCCATCATTCATGTTTTCGTCCGTCACAGCGAAGGAGTCGTTATGACTGCTGCATCGCGTCCGCGGTTTCGCGTGCTGCCCCGATCCGCGCATCCACAAGGCAGCGGACGCAAGCGGGTGAGCAGCGAAAACAATACGCTGCTGGTCGTCGCTTTCGCGCTGCCTGGCTTGCTCATCTACACCGTTTTCTTGTTCTGGCCCCTCCTTCAAGCCGCGTATTACAGCGTATGGGATTGGAACGGGTTGGGTCCACTGACCGATTTCGTCGGCTTGCAAAATTACGCGCGGATGCTCGATCACGAGGTCTTTCACATCGCTGTCGGCAACACGCTGCTGATCATCGGGCTTTCGCTGGTGATTCAACTGCCACTGGCGCTGATGTTGGCGCTGATGGTCGGGCGCAAATTGCCCGGACGCTCGATCTTCCGGCTCGTGTTGTTCTTGCCGTATGTATTCTCGGAAGTGGTCACGGCGATCCTGTTCCAGTTCGTCTATAACCCCGACGGTGGTCTGCTCAACGTGATCGTGACCAGCTTCGGCGGTGAGGCGCAGACGTGGCTGGCGAACCGCAATATCGCGCTGCTATGCGTGTTTTTTGTGCTGACATGGAAATATTTCGGCTTTCACATGATTTTATACATGGCGGGCTTGCAGCAGGTCAATGTCGAAATTGAAGAAGCCGCACGCATCGACGGTGCAAACGAATTGAACGTGATCCGCTACGTCACGCTCCCATCGATGGCACCGACGATCCGACTCACGATCTATCTGTCGGTCGTGGGCGCGATCAACCAATTCGTGCTGATTTGGACACTGACGACGGGCGGTCCCGCCAACGCAACCCATGTACTCGCCACCTATATGTTTCGTTTTGGCATCAAGAGTTTCAATCTGAGCTACGGTGCGGCGGCGGCGGTTGCCATTTTCGTGTGCGCGCTGACGTTTGCTGTCTTATATCAGCGTTTCGTCCTGAATCGAGATACTGCCGGGCAGCCGGATTGATTGGAGGGGTCGAATGGGAATACGAACGCTCCCGCCAGAACCGAAGCGCGCCGCCCCCAGCATTCGTTGGGGCTTTCTCAGCGGGCGCGCGCTGCAATATTTTTTCCTGCTGATCTTGTGCGCCATCGTGTTGGGTCCGGTGCTGACAGCGATCTTGGGCGGATTGAAAACCACCGGCGAATTGTTCGACAGCCCGTTTGGACTGCCGACGACTCCGCGCTGGGAGAATTACATCGATATCTTGACGGGCGGAAAATTCTGGCTGCTGCTGCGTAACAGCGTGATCCTCGTCGCTGGTACGGGGTTCGGCGTGGTGATTTGCTCGACGCTGTTGGGCTTTTTGTTCGCTCGCGTCGAGTTTCGTGGGCGCGGGATTCTATCGACGTTCATTGGCTTTGGGCTGCTCTTTCCCATCACCGTCGCATTTTTGCCGGTGTTCATCCAGATTCGCAATATGGGCTTGACCGACAACTATCTCGGCATCATTCTGCCGCTGGTGGCGTTCGGCATTCCCGGCAGCACGCTAATTTTGCGAACATTTTTCCGCGCGATACCGAGCGAATTGGAGGACGCCGCGTACATCGACGGCTGTTCGACGTTCGAGTTTTTCCGCTACATCTTGTTCCCGCTGGCGCGTCCGGCGATTGGCGCGATCCTTGTGCTGCAAACGATTGTTGCGTGGAACGAATATTTTCTGCCGTTGTTAGTCCTCACCGACGAGAGCATGTGGCCCCTCACGTTGGGGATCATGCAGTTTCGCGGGCAATATGGCACGGATTGGGGCAAGGTGATGGCATTCGTCTCGCTGTTGATCATCCCCGCCGTCTTGTTCTATATGCTGACACAGCGTTATATCGTCACTGGTTTGACGGGCGGCGAACTCAAAGGATAGAAGCGATATCATGACGACTGTTTCTGGAGTGTTTCGGGATGCGGCGCTGTCGGTTGATGCGCGCGTCGCTGATCTGATCGGGCAAATGACGATCCGCGAAAAAGTCGCGCAGTTGGGCAGTTATTGGGTGTACGAACTGTTGGATGGTCTCGCCTTCAGCCCAACGAAAGCGCAGTCGCTCCTAGCGCACGGTCTCGGACAGATCACGCGCATCGGCGGCGCGAGCAACGTCACGCCGCGCGAGAGCGCCGCGCTCGCCAACGCGATCCAAAAATGGCTGATCGAGAATACGCGCTTGGGCATTCCAGTAGTCGTCCACGAAGAATGTTGTTCCGGCTACATGGCGCGTGGTGCGACTGTGTTCCCGCAGGCGATTGGTGTTGCCAGCGCGTGGCAGCCCGAACTCGTCGAGGCGATGGCAGACGTGATCCGCGCCCAAATGCGCGCCGTCGGCGGACACCACGCGCTCGCGCCCGTGCTGGACGTGACGCGCGATGCCCGTTGGGGGCGCGTCGAGGAAACGTTTGGCGAAGACCCGTATTTGGTCAGTCAGATGGGCATGGCATATGTGCGCGGGATACAGGGGCGCGATTTGGCGCAGGGCGTCGCAGCGACAGGCAAACATTTCGTCGGCTACGGCATCTCGGAAGGCGGCATGAACTGGGCGCCGCCGCACATCATGCCGCGCGAACTGCGCGAGGTCTATTTGCTCCCGTTCGAGGCGGCGGTACGCGAAGCGGGGTTGGCGTCGATCATGAACGGCTACCATGAAATCGATGGTATCCCGTGCGGCGCGAACAAGACACTGTTGACGGATATTTTGCGCGGCGAATGGGGCTTTGACGGCACGGTTGTCTCGGATTATTTCGCCATTGCCCAACTGCAAGATTATCATCACGTCGCGGCGGATCGCGTGGCGGCGGCGCACTTGGCGCTTGATGTCGGTTTGGACGTGGAACTGCCGTCGGTCGATGCGTTCGGCGAGTCGCTCGTAAGCGCGGTCGAAGCAGGCAGCGTGCCGCTGGAGCTGCTCGAACGCGCGCTGGATCGCGTCTTGCGCCAGAAATTCGCGCTTGGCGTGTTCGATCAGCCCTATGTCGATGCCGCCGTCGTGACATTTGACACACCCGATCAGCGAACGTTAGCGCGCGAATTGGCGCGTCAGTCCATCGTTCTGCTGCACAACGAGGGCGATTTGCTCCCGCTGCCCAAGATGTTGAAATCGATTGCCGTGATCGGGCCCAACGCCGATAGTATGCGCAATTTGTTCGGGGATTATGCCTATCCCGCGCACATTGAGACCCTGTTGGAGATGACGCGCAAGGATAATGTGTTCAACATGCCGACGCCCAACGGTGTCAGCGAAGTGGCGGACTTCATCGTGGCGAAAAGCGTGCTGGCGGCACTGCGTGATGCTGACGACATCGACGCCGAAATTCGTTACGCGCGCGGTTGCGATGTGCGCGATCTTTCGACCGACGGATTCGCGGCGGCGGTCGAGGCGGCGCGCGGCGCGGACGTGGCGATTGTCGTGGTGGGCGATAAGGCAGGCTTGACCGACGACTGCACATCGGGCGAGGCGCGCGACCGCGCGGTGCTGGATTTGCCCGGCGTGCAAGAACAATTGGTCAGGGCGATCTACGATACGGGGACGCCGATTGTCTTAGTGTTGATCAACGGACGCCCCATTACGCTTAATTGGATGGCGGAAAATATTCCGGCTATCGTGGAGTGTTGGTTTCCGGGTGAAGAAGGCGCGATGGCGATTAAAGAGGTGCTGTTTGGGGACGCGACTCCCGGCGGCAAGCTCCCAATCAGCTTTCCGCGCGCCGTCGGACAAATTCCCGTGTTCTACAGCCATCGTCCGTCCGGCGGGCGCTCGAACTGGAAGACGGATTACGTCGAAACGTCCGTTAAGCCGCTGTATCCGTTTGGTCACGGCTTGAGCTATACCCGTTTCGCCTTCGCTAATTTGCACGTCAGTGACGCCGCGCGCGTGGGTGAGGTGATCACCGTCCGCGTCGATGTGTCCAACGTTGGGACGCGCGCGGGCGATGAAGTGGTGCAGGTTTACACGCATCAGAACGCGCCGTATATCACCCGCCCCGTAAAAGAACTCCGCGCGTTCAAGCGCGTGTCGCTGCAACCTCATGAAACCAAGACGGTGACATTTACCATTCCGGTGAATCAATTGGCGTTCATCGATCATCAGGATCGCTTGGTCGTTGTGCCGGGAACGGTCGATGTCATGGTCGGCAGTTCGTCGGCGGACATTCATCTGAGCGGTACGGCGACGATTCACGGCGACATTGTGGTCGTACAGCGGGCGTTCACAGCGCGCGCCGACGTTCAATAGCGCGATCCGCTTTCCATCAAAAATTTGGGCGAGGTAGCCCCTGCCTCGCCCATCCCCCATTTACTCGACGCCTTATGGTCACTATGAAAAATCGTCGCTCCGCATTTCGGGATGCTGCTTTAGAAATGGCTCGAACAAACTGATCAACACCTCCCGCTTAGGTGGCTGTGGGATCACGGCTTGGAATTTCTTCAGCTTTCGGTAAACCTTGGTCAGATGTTCCGCGACCGTACATGGATTCACGACCAACTGCTCGCTCACCTGCTCGTTGCTCATTCCGCGACACACCAGATCGACGACATAGCGCTGTCGTCTCGTCAGACCTAGAAAGAACCTAGTCAGTGCTTTATCCTCGATCACAATGCTGCTCCTTTGCATAAATCTTCTATCTAAACTACAGTAAAACACCTATGAAAGAAATACATGGAAGCTCCGTGTAAATACGGATTATTCTCTACAGGTGGAACTGTGATTAAGCAAGCTATCTTTGAGATCGTGGACATCTGGCAGGAAAGAACGGGAGTAAAGTATGTCCATATCGCAGACCTCATGGGTAATCTGTTAAATGATCCGGGTTATACATACAGCCGATTCTATGAGCGCTTTCGTACAAAGCGCCCGAAGGTGAAATCCTATCCGGTTAAAGAGTTGATCGCGCTGGTACAGGCGTTTCGGCACATTGATCGGAGCGCCGTTCGTGCGGAAGAAGTCGTTGAACTGCTGCGTCAAGCGGGTGTCGGGGTCAGTTCGTTGAGCGAGCTGGGTGTGTTGTTCCAAGATAAAGATTTTGCGGGGATGTGGAACACATTTTTGCAAAGTTACCAACATCCATCTGTGATACGTCAAGTTGCGCCGCAGGTCGCCGTGTCTAAACCCACATTGGCGCGCTGGTTTATTGGTCGCTCAACATACCTGATGGAGTTTTCCGGCTTTCTTCAGCCCAACAGCGCCGCATCGGTCTACCATCTGTATGGGGTGGCAGGCATCGGCAAAACTATTCTCGCGGAACAATTGCAGCAGGTGGCACAAGCGGCGGGCTGTATGACGGCGTGCTTGCATGGCAGTGTCCGCGATCTCACGCCGATACGTTTTTTGAGGCTGATCGCGGACACCATTGCGCAGAACATGGTCTTCGCGGGGGCGTTTGCGGAGTTTTATCGTCGGCTCGCCAACCGCGAGGCGATGAGACGTTCTCTATGGGATGGCAACTCAGAATTGATCAACTTGTTCTGTGGAGCGTTGGCGCAGATCAGCGCGCTGAGCAATCAATCGCTCATCCTGTTTATCGATACCTACGAGCAAATCGAGGCGCTCGATGATTGGTTCTGCCGCTATTTGCTGCCCCAACTGCGTCCCTTTGCGCGCGTAGTGATCGTCGGACGCAATCCGCTGACGCAGATCAATTTCGCGTGGAAAGAGTTGGGCGATCAACTGCTGCAAGTGCGCTTGTCCGAATTTTCGGAAACGGAGTGCGAGAGCTATCTACGCCATTTCGGGATAACGGATGCCGTCAGGCTGCGAGAAATCTATCGCTGCACGGGCGGCTATCCCTGGCTGTTGGTATCGGTGCGCGACTTGGCGCGCGAGGCTGGCGGATGGGATAAATTGGGCGCGCTCGACACAGACGGCAATCGCTATCGAATCGCCCTCGATTTGTGGGAGTGCATCTTGCGCGAGGAACGGGCGCGCGATCTTCGTGCCTTCATCGAAAAGGGCGTCGCGGTCGAATGGTTCAATGCTGAGATCGTCAGCGCAATCCTCGATGTGCCGCCGCATGAGGGGCGTGCGATCTACGACAAACTGCTGCGCCACTCATTTGTCGAGTGCCATCCTGACGGCTTGCAATTTCAGCCGATGATTCGCAGGCTGTTGCAAGCCCGTTTGAGCGCGCCCGAAATCACCGCGATCCGTCAGCGCGTTCGTGTGCATATGGACGCGCAAGCGTCGCATTCCAAAGATTTAGCGTAACTACTCAGGGGTCGTTTTCTCCCTCAGTTTGGCAAATCGGAGCGCCAAATCTGGTAGTGGTTAGGATCGTCTTTCCCTCAGACATTTGAGGTTCCATGATCAAAACAGCCAATTCTTCCCTCAAATGAGGGCTGAGTAGTTACGATTTAGCGTTATGATAAGGGTCACGCTAAATACGATTTGGTTGAATATCCATGAAGTCAAAATATGGTGTGCTGACTGCGCTGCTCGTTTCGATTCTGGTCGGTGTGTCGGTGGGTGCGCTGCAATTGTTCGCCGCTACGAGTGAACAGTCGCTTGCACAGACCGATCCGAAAGCCGCTGCATCACCCGACGTTCGCTACGAAGGCTGGTTGAACGTCACCTATGGCGACCCACCTCCGAACGCTGGCATCGCGGGACAGCGCATCGTCGAACTGACGGACGCCGATGGTGTGCGGGTGATCGCGCTCGTCATGGCGGAGGGGCTGATCCAGCAGTATTACGGGAAGTACATTACGGTCACGGGCGTTTTACGTCCGGCAATGAACGAAATGGAGCGCCAGATCAGCGGCGATCTGATCCTGAATGTCAGTTCGGCAGTCCCGGCAACCACCACACGCGGACAGGCACTGCCTGATGCGCGTCTTGTCAGTGGATCACAGAGTTGGGTCAATCTGCTCTGTAAATTCTCGGATATTCCCGCCGAACCCCATGTGCCATCGTTTTATGAGGGATTTTACGACGCTGGTTATCCAAGTTTGGATGATTATTGGCGGCAGGTTTCGTATGACAACATCAATTTGAATGGCTCAGTCGTGATGACCGCGTGGCGCACCTTACCGGCTGCCCGCTCAGCCTATATTCCCAGCGGTGGAAGCGCCAATCTGACGAAGCTGCGCACAGACTGCGCCGCAATTTGGGATGATGTCGTCAATTTCCCCACGTATGTTGGCATCAACTTCTTCTTCAATCAGACATTGGACTGCTGCGCGTGGGGTGGCAGTGCATCGATGTCGCTGGACAGCGTGTCGAAAACCTATCGCACGACCTATCTGCCGCCGTGGGCAGCGACCCATAGCGTGATTGCGCATGAGATGGGGCATGGGTACGGCTTTCCACATTCGACAGGACCGGACAATAATCCGCCAACTGAGCTGAATATTTATGTCTCGGAGTGGGACGTGATGAGTGACTCGAATGGAACGTGTGCCGCCTCCAGCACCACGCTTGGCTGTTTGGCTGAAGGGACAATTGGTTACAATCTGCGCAACGCGGAATGGATTCCAGCCAATCTGATCGCCACGGTTGGGATGATGGAAAACGTCGATTTGACGCTAGAGCGGACGGTTTTGCCACAAAATTCAACCGACTACCGGATGGTCGTCATTCCGATTCAAGGGCAGGCGAGTAACTATTACACCGTCGAAGTGCGGAACATCAATGCGGGGTACGATCAGAATATTCCAGCATCAGCGGTCATCATTCATCATGTCGATACCTCACGCAGTGGCAACGGTGGACCTTCCTACGTCGTGGATGCCGACACCACCAATACCGATACCAACGATGCGGGCGCGCGCTGGCTGCCGGGTGAAACATTTACCGACAGCGTGAATGGCATCAGTGTTCAGGTGTTTAGCCAATCGGGCAGTCAATTTGCGCTTCGCATTATCAACAATAGTCAGCCAGTCCAGCCGCCCCCGCATGACTTGTTCGCCAATGCGATTGTTGTTGCTCCGAACAACGGTTATTCCCATCCATGGTATCCAGCCACCAACAGCCCCACCGATCCGGCGAACTCGTGTGCGTTGCTGGGCAAAACCGTCTGGTATCGACTGACTGCTCCCACCACGGGCGTCATCACGGTTGATACCAACGGAACACTAGGGGGGATCGACAGTGTTTTGGGTGTGTATACCGGAACAGAGGGAAGTTTTACACAGGTGGCGTGTGATGATGATAACGGGGATGCGAACCTTTCCAGAGCGGTCTTCAATGTCCAAGCGGGAACAACCTACTCGATTGTCGCTGGTACCTACAACGGTGTCCCGCTTCCGTCAAATACTGTCATTCAACTCAATGTGAGTGCGATTACGAGTTCCACGGCAACGCCGACGCGCACGAACACCGCAACGCCGACGCGCACGAACACCGCGACGCCGACGCGCACGAATACAGCCACGATGACGCGCACGGCGACGCGGACGACCACCGCGACGGCGACGCGCACGGCGACGCGGACGACCACCGCAACAGCCACCCGCACGAATACAGCCACGATGACGCGCACGGCGACGCGCACGCCAACCCGCACATCAACGAGCGCCCCATCGACCAACTTGTTGCAAAACGGGGCTTTCGATGCGGCAATTGGCAACGGATCGGGCAATTGGGGCATTTTCCCCGACAATGTGCAGTTTCCGAACCAGCGCAACGGCGGCGTGTTCCAGTTCTATCGCACGACTGCCAGCACCAGCGGCGTCGTGTTCCAACAGTCTGGGGCAGCGTTGAGCGCGGGAACAGGCATCGAAGTCCAGTTCAATCTGGGCAACAACAGCAATCAGCGCAAACGCGCCACCATTATTGCGTGGGATGCCGATTTCGATGATCTGCGTGTCTGTACATTCTGGCTCGCGCCCAATACAGCGATGCGCGCATACCGGATGCTGTTCCGCACAACACAAGCTTGGAGCAATGCGACGCTCTCGATCTATGCGTCGAGCGCCGATGGGGTGGGTTGGTATCAGTTGGATAACGCGGTCATGCGCGTGGCGACCGTGACCAGCAATCAAACCCAATGTTTCGATCCCGATGCACCGCTTCCAAGTGGCGGCGCGAATGGTGCCAACTTGATTGCCAATGGCGGCTTCAGCGCGGCGATTGCGGGCGGCGTGGGCAACTGGGGCATCTTCCCGCAAAATGGTGATGTTGTGGCGCAAATTTCGGGCGGTGTGTTCGAGTACCGCCGCATTCCGAGTGCCGCTAGCGGCGTTGTGCTGCAAGACACGCTCCAAAATGTGCCGCAGCGGTCGATTTTGGAAGCGAGTTTCAGTCTGGGCAACAGTACATCGACCCGCCAGCGCGTGACGGTGCTGATCCGGTCGCGCGATTTCAGCGATTTGCAGGTCTGCTCGTTCTGGCTCGAACCGGGCGCGGCGCTGGCGACCTACGTGATGCGCACGTTCAATGCACTCGCATGGACGAACAGCGGCGTCGATAGAACGGCGGCAATTTCGTTCTATGCGTCCACGACTGCCAGCGCGGGATGGCTGCGCCTCGATAATGTTTCCCTGAAAGTGCGTCCGAGTTTGAGCATCATCGGGACGGAATGCTATACGCCGGGAACTGCGCCCGCCGATGTGCTGCTGCCGACGAGCGATGAAGTCGAAATCACTGCGACGCCGGACATTGCGACGGCGACGCTCCAACCCACGGCAACGATAGGCGCACCGTTACCCGAGCCAGTTTTGGAGATTACGGCGACACCGCCACCTGTCATTGATCCGGGTGAGGGCGGGGTTTCGGAAGGCGGTTGACGAAAGGGACAGGGAGCCGCGTCCGCTCCCTGTCCCTTTCTCGGCGGGTTATGCGCTCCCCGTTTCGGGAGCATAGTTGTGCGCGTTGTGCTGTGTGGGAACGAGATCGTCGCCAGATGCCATGTAATAGTACGGGTGGGGATGTTGCGGGTCATAAACGCATCCGACGGCATGATCGCCGCGTGCGTTGATTGCGTAAAGCGTGATGCCACTGCGCTGATCGCCGTGATAATCGATGTCCGCCAATGCGGTCTGGACTGCCTCGTTTACAGATTGCCCCATCTGCATATAAGCGACGGTGATGCGCGCCAAGCCAGAGCGGATCGAAATCTCGCCCATGCCCGTACACACTGCCGCGCCATAACGATTGTCAGCGTAGAAGCCTGCACCCGCGATGGGGGTGTCGCCCAGTCTACCGGGATATTTCCACGCCCATCCGCTGGTACTGGTGGCAGCGGCGATATCGCCGTTCGCATCCTGCGCCAGATACACGGTCGTGCCGCCGGAACGCTGCGGGTCTTTGCCGCGATATACGGCGTCGATTAACTTCTGACCCTCGTCGGGGTTGAAGCCCTGTTGGAGACACCATGCGCGCCAATTCTCGCGCATCGTATCGGTGAGCAGTTCGCCACGCTCCGCGCCGATTTCGCCCGCAAAGCGCATTGCCCCCTCGCCAACGAGCAAAACGTGGGGCAGCCGCTCCATGACGGCGTAGGCAATGCTGATCGGGTGCATGAAGTCTTGGATCGCCCCCACTGCGCCGCTGGCACGCGTGCGCCCATCCATCACGCCCGCATCGACTTCGACCACGCCCAACGCATTTGGATAGCCGCCGATGCCAACGGACTCATCCGCGAGGTTGGACTCGACCGCGCGGATGGCGGGTTCGAGCGCCTCAAGCGCGGATTTCCCGGCGCGCAATGCCTCCCACGCAATGGCGGTGCCACTATTTTTAAAGTCGCCGGCTACTAAAATCATGTGACGCTCCAATCATATGTATCCTATCGATGTAAAGTCGCCAATCCTACCCGATCTACGCGAATTTTAAATTGGGGTGTAGAAAGTGGTTTGGGAGCGGCGGCAGAGTCCTTGACATTGCCTGTCAACGCGCTATATTCATCATTGGTACGAATATTCCATCAATTAGCGTTGCAAAGAAAGAGAGAAAATCGTGTTGAGAAAATTCGTTCGTCCGATGTTGATCTTGGGCTTGTTGTTGGCGTTGGCACTGCCGCTGGTCACGAGCGCGCAAGATGCGCCGTCGGTTTTCTACTGGATTTCGCACGGCGCACCCGCTGATCCGGTGTGGACATACTTTTTGCAGGGCGCGGAACAATGGTCGGCGGACACGGGCAACACCGTGAACACGTCGTTCCACAGCGGCGATGTGCCGTCACATCAAGAAGCGATCCGCGCGGCGATTGCGGCGGGCGCAACGGGGATCGTCACCAGCACGCCTGATCCCGGCACACTCACGGGCGTGATCGGTGAGGCACACGCGGCGGGCATTCCGGTGATCATCATCAATACGGAAGATGCCACCAGCGGACGCGATGCCTACGTCGGCGGCGATAACGTCGTCATTGGCGCGCGTTGGGCGCAGTACTTGGTCGATAACGGCTTCGTTGAAGCGGGCGATTTCGTCTGGATGCCGGTTGAAGTTCCCGGCGCGACCTATCAGGTTCTCGAAACGCAAGGCATTTCCAGCGTGTTCGATCCGCTGGGCATCACTTACGAAATCACCGAAACGCAGCTCGATCAGGCGGAAATTATCACCCGCATGTCGGACTATCTGCTCGCCAATCGTGATCGCATTGACGCGATCATCGGTTTGGGCGATCTGGTGACGGGCAGCATCAAGCGGGTGTTCGATCAGGTTGGCGTTGCGCCCGGTGATATCCCCGTCGTCGGTTGGGGCAACTCGCCCGATACGGCGCGCGAAGTGATGGAAGGCTATGTCAACGCCGCGATGTGGCAAGACCCGCAAGCGACCAGCTATATCGGCTTGTCGATGGCGGCGATGGCGGCGGCGGGCATTCCCCCCGGTTTCGATGTGATCGTCGGTACGCTGTACGAAGCGGACACGGCGGAAAATTATCTGAACATCATGGAAGGTTCATAGGCGAGTACTTCGCCTGACGACAATTTGAACGCGATGGGGCTGGCGCAGGTGCCAGCCTCATTCTGTGTGGGTTTGGGCGAGACCTGTCTCCCCCTACGAAAATCGCATCCCTTTGATCGCGCAAACAAAAAACGTTAGAAGACCTCATGCAATCGACTTCATTGTTTCAACGGCTGATCGCGCGCCCAGAGTTTGGACCCCTTGTTTTGCTCATCGCGGAAATTTCGATCTTCGCCGCGCTCTCCACGACGTTCCTTTCGGCGGGCAACATCAGCAATTTGCTGGCGTTCACGCCGGAACTGGGCATGATCGCGCTCGGCATGACCATGCTGATGACCTCCGGTGAGTTCGATTTGTCCGTCGGATCGGTGTTCGGCTTCGCGCCGATCATCATGTGGACGGTCTACAACACGGGCGCAGCGCCGCTCGAATTCGGGTTCGTCGTGGCGATGCTCTTGGCGGTCGTGATCGGCTTCGCCAACGGCTGGTTCGTGACCAAACTGAAAATCCCATCGTTCTTGGTCACACTCGGGATGCTCCTCGTCGTGCGCGGTACGGCGCTTTACATCACAGATGGCTTTCCACAAGGCACATGGCAAGCCGAGTCGCCGCTGATGGAACTGTTGGTTGGTGACTTCACGATTTTCGGTTTTCGGATGTATGCGTCGCTGTTCTGGTTCATCGGCTTTGCGCTCGTTCTCGGCTATATCCTGACGCAGACCAAGTTTGGCAACTGGATATTGGCATCGGGCGGCAACGCGAACGCGGCACGGGCGCGCGGCGTGCGCGTCTCGCAGACCAAGATTTTGCTGTTCATCCTCACATCGGTGTTGGCGGCATATGCTGGCATCACCAGTTCGATTCGCGTGCAAGCGGCAAATCCCAACAGCGGCACGAGCTACGAACTGGAAGTCATTGCGATGGTTGTGATCGGCGGAACGTCGCTCACGGGGGGGCGCGGCACGATCATCGGTACGGTGATCGGCGTGCTGATCTTACGCATGATGCGCAATGGCATCGTGATGGTGGGCGTTCCCGGCTTGGCATACAACATTTTCATCGGCGCAATCATCTTGGGGATGATGTCGCTGCATTCGTGGCTTGAACGCCGCCATCACTCAGGGACGTAAACATGAACGATGAACTGGTACGGATGGAGCATATCAACAAGTTTTTCGGTCGTGTGCAGGCGCTCAACGATGTGACGTTCAGCGTGGGCAAGAGCGAGATCGTCGGCTTGTTGGGCGATAACGGCGCGGGCAAATCCACGCTAATCAAGATTTTGTCCGGTGCGCTGACGGCGGACAGCGGCGACATCTACATGCACGGCAAAAAAGCGGATATTCGCTCCACAACCGACGCCATCAGTTATGGCATCGAAACGATTTATCAAGATTCGGCGCTCGTGCCGCAGCTTTCGATTGCCCGTAATCTCTTTTTAGGGCGCGAACCGCTCATGAGTGGGCTGCCGAATCGGATGGATCAGGGTACGATGAACGAGGTGGCGCGGAAGCTGTTGAAGGAAGTCGGCATCAGCAAGGATATCCCGCCGACCACACCGATCAGCGCGCTGTCGGGCGGTGAACGCCAAGCCGTAGCGATTGCGCGCGCGATGTACTTCGAGAGCAACCTGATCATCCTCGATGAGCCGACCAACAATCTCGGCGTCGAGGAGACACAGGGCGTACTGCGCTTCGTGCGTAATGCGCGCGATACCGGTCATTCGTGCATCTTCATCGCACACAACATCTATCACGTCTTTCAAGTCGTGGATCGCATCGTCGTGATGCGGCGCGGGAAGAAGGTCGCGGACGATATTGACCCGAAGAAAACGACGATTGAAGCCGTCGAGCATGTCATCACGGGCATGACCGAAACGCACTAACGCAAGGTCGGGATCAATTTCCACCATTTGACCCCCATTGCGCCCGTTGACTGGCTCATGCGTCTACTGTCAAATCGAATGATGGTGAAAAGAACGGGCGAAGCATTCATCAGCATTGCCATGCCCATTTGCTCACGCTTTCATGATGCGAGGTGCAGTATGCACGGATTAAATCGACGTCGGGACATTGTTCGTTTGAAGCGGCTTCCGCGAAACATGCTTTGACCCTTCATCCAACCTGGATGAGGGGGTTTTTATTGGGGTTCGCTTTTAACAAAGCGCAAAAAGTCCCCCATTCGACCCCCCACCTGCCAGTTACTTGGCTCATGTAAGGGTGTAGAGCGCGCGGTATCGTTGGAATATGCCTGAATCCACGTTGAGATGACAATGTGGTTCGACCCAATTGTTCATGCAAGTTAAGAACGCGAGGTGTGACATGCAATCGATTAAACGGCGTCGTGAAATTGTTTTAGTCAAGCTCGTGGGCGTGATGTTCATTTTGCTGACTGCGTTGCTCGCCTGGGTCGCCGTCGTCAATATCGCTGGTGCATAGTTCAACCAGATCATGTTTAAGCCAATAATTGCGTTGATTTGTGGCTTCATCCTTGCGGTTTCCGTTGCTGCTGCGCCCGAATCGTCGATTCGCTTTGCCGTGATCGGCGATTACGGCAAGGCAAGCACGAGCGCGGCGGCGGTTGCCGATATGGTGATCGGCTGGAATCCCGACTTCATCATCACGACGGGCGACAACAATTACGATTATGGCGAAGCCGCCACCATCGACGCGAATATCGGGCAGTATTATCACGCCTTCATTCATCCCTATATTGGCGACTATGGCGACGGTGCAATCGTCAATCGCTTCTTCCCATCATTGGGTAATCACGATTGGGGGACAACCGACGCCCAACCCTATCTGGATTATTTCACGCTGCCCGGCAACGAACGTTACTACGATTTCATTCAGGGAGCGGTGCATTTCTTCGCGCTTGACGCCGATTTTCAAGAGCCGGACAGCATTTCCAACACATCAGTTCAAGCCGATTGGCTGCGTGAGGGGTTGGCGAACTCGACGGCAACATGGCAAATCGTGTATATGCACATTTCGCCGTATTCATCTGGGCGGCATGGATCGGCGCCGATCATGCAGTGGGATTACGCCGGATGGGGCGCGGACGCGGTGCTGTCCGGTCATGATCACATCTACGAGCGGCTGAGCATCGACGGAATTCCCTATTTCGTCAACGGTGTGGGCGGCAGCAGCCTCTACAATATTGCGTCGGTCGTTCCCGGCAGTATCTACCACTACAACAACAATTTTGGGGCGATGCTCGTAGAAGCGGACGATGATGCGATCACGTTCGAGTTTTATTCGATCTGGGAGGGCGGCACGCTGCTAGACAGCCTTACATTGACGGCGCAATAAGCGGTAAGCAATCCTTTTTTTTAACTTCTTTGTTTCTGGTTATAATCCTATTGCATCATGCTCCAATTCATCGGGAATAGTGTCAATTCCGACTTGCTCCCGCCGATTTTATTGGGCTGAACATGGATAACCTCAGCGGTCAAACGCTTAAGAGTTACGAACTCCGCGAACAAATCGGCGAGGGCGGCTTCGGCGCGGTGTATCGCGCGTATCAATCCGTCGTCGAGCGCGATGTCGCCATCAAGATTATTTTGCCTTATTACGCCAATCACCCCGATTTCGTGCGCCGTTTCGAGGTCGAGGCGCGTTTGATTGCGCGCTTGGAACATCCCCACATTGTCCCTCTGTACGATTATTGGCGCGAACCGGACGGCGCGTACTTGGTCATGCGCTGGCTCACGCGCAGTTTGCGCGCCTCGCTGCGTAAGTTCGGCGCATGGTCGCCCGCCAACGCCGCGCGCTTGCTCGATCAAGTCGCGCTGGCGCTCACCGCGACCCATCGTCGCAGTGTCGTTCACCGCGATCTCAAGCCCGATAATATTCTTTTAGACGACGAAGGCAACGCCTATCTCGCGGACTTCGGCATCGCTAAAGTTTTACGGAGTTTGACCGACCCCGATACCACCAGTCCCGGTACCATCTTGGGTTCACCGTCGTATATGTCGCCGGAACAGCTCAAAGATGAGGCGATTACTCCGCAGACCGATATCTACAGTCTTGGACTGGTGATGTACGAAGTCTTGACGGGCGTGCGCGCGATCTCCGAAGAACGCTCCACAACCGGAATGATCCTCAGTCATTTGAACGAGCCGCTGCCGTATCTTCGTGATCATGCCGCGCATCTGGGGGCATTCGACCATGTATTGCAGTGCGCATCCGCCAAGAAGCCGACGGATCGCTTTCCCGATGTGCTGGCGATGGCGGCTGCGTTTCGATTGGCGTTGTCCGCCGTTGGAATGAACGCTGACAGCGGCGCGCCGTTGATCATCCTGCCGCGCGCCGTCAGCGCGGACGATGCAACGATGAGCGTAGATTCCGCCTTGCAGCGTCCGACACGCGACGCGGCACTCCTCAATCCGTACAAGGGCTTGCGTGC
>Ga0163154_10000165_pt1 | contig 97490 bp, 89 predicted proteins | sample OliLakLV19MP9P1_FD_148649 | JGI IMG/M metagenome (GOLD analysis project Ga0163154, IMG submission 148649) | Freshwater microbial mat bacterial communities from Lake Vanda, McMurdo Dry Valleys, Antarctica - Oligotrophic Lake LV.19.MP9.P1 | ecosystem: Environmental > Aquatic > Freshwater > Lake >... | reverse complement strand
CCCGATCCACCCTCACCCTAAATCCCTCTCCCTAGGGAGAGGGACTTTGAATTCCGGCTCCCTTCTCCCTAGGGAGAAGGGTTGGGGATGAGGGCGGATCGGAGATCTGCAAAAGTGAAATGTACCCCTTCGCACTCAACCATGAATGCGTATTTAGCACTTTACTTAATCATCTCATCACCTAATCTCTCAATTTAGTGAAGTGAATCTCGTGAAGTTTTTTGCTGAGATCCTAACTGAATCTTGATGAAGAGGCAGGGCTAAAAAATAGCATCAAACCTACGATTAAACCACTGGGAAACAGGTTTATCATAGGCTGCTTTTCAAAAAAAATCTAACTGCTCTAATGAGTAAACCCTAATAAGCAAATTTTAGTAAACTAATCTTCTTGGCTTCAGCTAGCAGCTTCCTTATAGGATTTAACCACACCTAAGCTACTGGCACTGCGAAGTCATCGGCTTAAAACGCCTATTCAGACACATCAGGCTAAGCTCGACGGAAACACATTGTTGCTGATCACATCTAAAAACTACGATCGCGGCATCCCCCAGCTAGCTTTACCAGAAATCACAACTTAACTTTAATCAACCCACATTAACGTCAGACACCCATGGCTTCCCTTAAAGATCAACAGCATCCCCTCTATCAACGCGATCGTCAAGTCATTGACACTCTGCTCACTGGGCAACCCACGGAATACAACCTGGCAGAACTTGGCCGGCTCAGAATTCGCTACCGGGGGTTTCCTGGAGCGCGGGACATTCAATCTGACTTGGATAAAGCGTTGCAACAGTGGGGTTTGACTGAAGAGCAGCTTTACGAAAAAACCCGCCAGATCCATACCACGGCAAGGGTTTACCGCTCCACAGACTCTCAAGGAGAGGATTGGAGTTAAATTTTTACTTCTAAAGGTGAGAAATCCAAGTGGTAGCGATAGAGAGCAACGGGCTGATTGCCTGCTTTGAAATACTCTGGGTCTTGGGGTGAGAGGTAGATAGCAGTGATTTGGTCTGCCTGGATGGGGTGTTGGCGATCGGCATCCCTATATCGATAAGCCGTGGTGGTTTCCACTTCATTCAAGTAGGGCTGGGATAGTCCCCGAAAAATTTGCTGAGAAACTTCGGTAGTCAGGAATTCCTCCGGCGTGGGAGTTTCAGTGGCGCGCCCTGTGACGATCGCCACCAGTTGCCGATTCTGGCGCAGTGTCGTAATTTGGCGATTGGGAGCGGCGGGATCAACCTGCACCGAGAGGACGGCCCGATCGCCCAGATAGGCTCTGGACAAACTCAGTCCATTGAAGGCGCGATCGGCCACCACATTTGGCGCTATGGGCTGAGTTCGCACCGTGGGGATCACGGATTTGCGATCGGCTAGGGGAGCGGCGGTGACAAATCTTACAGGAAAGACAATGGGCTGATTTAGGTCAGGACGATGGCGATCGAATCCGGGGGTGACGATCGCGGGAGCTAGGGGTGCAGCCAAATCAACTAAGGTGCTGGTGACGCTCCATTCCCCCAAAAACCAATGTGGATAAATCAGATCGCCTTGGGCAACTGAGACTGCCGGTTTAGTGTGCCAGTCAGGAAAATCTGCCACTCGTTGGGCGATCGGGCCCGCGTGGGCAGGGTAGCTCCAAAGTAGGCAAATCAACGTAAAACAGCACCAGCAAGCCTTGAACATAACAGCAATCCCAATTCTCTATAAAGTTCTATGCAACAAGGGGCTTAAGCCCCTTGTCTGACATGAGTTGAGCCTCCTTATCCTCGCCTTTTTACACTGACACTTCTAGGGTTGGGGATGCAAGGTAGACTGGAAAGATTAGCTGACGAGGTGGGGTTGAAGGGGCGGCACTATGGCAACATTTTTGCTTGAGGTGGGGACAGAGGAATTACCAGCCAGCTTTGTGGGGGAAGCCTTGGAGCAGTGGCGATCGAGTGTGCCCATGAGCCTGAGCGATCGGCACCTCACCACAGAAGCGATCGACTACTACGGTACGCCCCGCCGCCTCGCCGTGGTCATCGCTGGCTTGCCGACACAACAGCCAGACCAGGATGAAGAGATTAAGGGACCACCCGCTCAAGCCGCCTTTCAAAATGGCCAACCCACCAAAGCGGCGATCGGATTTGCCCAAAAGCAAGGGGTGCCATTGGAAGCGTTGGAAATTCGACCCACAGACAAAGGCGAATTTGTGTTTGTGCGGAGGACGATCGCCGGTCGCCCCGTAGCCGAAATCCTGAGCGGACTAGTGCCCCAATGGATTACAGGATTAGAGGGCAAGCGGTTCGCCCGGTGGGGAGATGGGGAATTGAAGTTTTCCCGCCCGATTCGGTGGCTCGTGGCGCTCCTGGATGACCAAATTTTGCCCGTCACCTTACACAACGGCAGCGTCACCCTCACCAGCGATCGAATTTCCCAAGGGCACCGCGTTTTGCATCCCCAACCCGTGTCGATCGCCCACGCCGCAGACTATGACACAACCTTGCGGAATGCCTATGTAGAGGTTGATCCCAGCCAACGCCGGAGCCAGATTCAGCACCAAACCACGGCGGCGGCTGAGTCGATTCAGGGGTGGGCAGTTGTTTCCCCCAGCCTTTTGGCGGAAGTGACCAATTTGGTGGAATATCCCACGGCGATCGTCGGCAAATTTGACCCAGAGTTTTTGACCTTGCCGCCAGAAGTGGTCACCACCGAAATGGAGAGCCATCAGCGCTACTTCCCCGTCCTCAAAAGCGAAGGTTCCACGGAATTATTGCCCTACTTCATCACCATTTCCAACGGTGATCCCGCCAAATCAGCCATCATCGCTGCTGGTAATGAGCGAGTGATTCGGGCGCGGCTGGCGGATGGCAGATTTTTCTACGATGCCGATCGCCTGGTTCCTTTAGCCACCTATGTCGATCGCTTAGAGTCCGTCACCTTTCAAGCAGACCTGGGATCAGTGCGGGCCAAGGTCGATCGCTTGGGGAAAATTGCGGGACAGATCGCCACCCAACTTCACCTCAGTGAGACAGAGCAGACCTACATTCAACGAGCGGCGTTACTGTGCAAAGCGGATCTCGTGACTCAAATGGTGGGCGAGTTCCCAGAATTGCAAGGGGTGATGGGGCAAAAATATGCCCTGGCCAGTGGAGAACCGGAAGCTGTGGCCACTGCGATCGTGGAGCATTATCTACCCAAGGGAGCCGGGGATCATTTGCCCCAATCCCTTATAGGGCAAGTAGTGGGGCTGGCCGATCGCCTCGACACCTTGGTGAGCATTTTTAGCCTGGGAATGTTACCGACGGGTTCCTCCGATCCCTTTGCCCTGCGCCGAGCCGCCAATGCTGTGTTGAATATTACCTGGACGGCTGATCTGGCGCTCAATCTGCACCAGCTTTTGCATCTGGTTTGGGCAGATGTGGCGAAAACACGGACGGTGGAAGCTTCCCTGATTGCGGCCTTGCATGATTTCTTCCTCCAGCGTTTACGGAGTTTGCTCCAAGACGATCGGGCGATCGATTACGACTTGGTAAACGCTGTTTTAGGAGAAAATGACCCAGAGTATGCAGAACGGGCGTTGTACGATTTACGAGATGTGCGCGATCGGGCCCTCTTTCTGCAAACGCTCCGCAACAACGGCACCCTGGCAACCCTTTACGAAACGGTCAACCGCGCCACGCGCTTAGCCGCTCAAGGAACGTTGGATACCCAGCACCTCGACTCCAACCTCATCCGCCCCGACCTCTTCCAGCAACCCTCAGAGCAAGCCCTTTACGAAGCGCTCGTCCACCTCGCTCCCCAAACTCAAGCGGCCCAAGCGACGCGAGATTATCAAAAACTGGTAACTGCCCTAGCCCAAATTGCTCCCACAGTTAGCCGCTTTTTTGACGGAGACGATAGTGTGTTGGTGATGGATAGCGACCCCGATGTGCGCCAGAACCGCTTGAATTTGCTGGGGTTGCTCCGAAATCATGCCCGTGTTTTGGCAGATTTTGGGGCGATCGTCAAAGGGTAGTTTGCGTCGAGAAAATCGCGAGAGATCCTTAATATCAAGTCGTAATCGCTACGTTAGAACGTATCCTGAAGAGCGTATTCTGAATAGCGACAAATAATTACAGTGATGTGAACTTTCCCGAACCGCCCTCACCCCAACCCCTCTTCCAAAAGGGGAGAGGGGCTAAGATTTGGATTGGCTCCCCTTCTCCCCTAGGGAGAAGGGGCTGGGGGATGAGGGCAGACTTTAAGTTACACGTTGCCTAAGACAGTGAAACTCAGGGAATCCAGTGAAAGAACCATGATCGATACACCAGAAACGACGATCGACTTTATTCGGGCCCGGGAAATTTTGGATTCACGCGGCCGTCCCACCATCGAAGCAGAAGTACACCTCGTTTGCGGTGTCGCTGGAACGGCTCAAGTCCCTAGCGGTGCCTCCACCGGCAGCTTTGAAGCCCATGAATTGCGAGACGACGATCCCCAGCGCTATGGCGGTAAGGGAGTCCTCAAAGCCGTCCAAAATGTAGAAGAAGAAATTGCTCCCAAGCTCTTAGGGCTAAATGCCGTAGATCAAATCTGGATCGATCGCACCATGATTGAGCTAGACGGCACTCCCAACAAAGTCAGGTTAGGGGCAAATTCGATTCTGGCTGTCTCCCTAGCCGTCGCTAAAGCCAGCGCCAAAGCCCTAGATCTTCCCCTATATCGATATTTGGGCGGACCTCTGGCAAACCTGCTACCTGTGCCATTGATGAACGTGATCAATGGCGGCGCGCACGCCGACAACAATGTCGATATTCAAGAGTTTATGATTGTCCCGATCGGCGCACCCACCTTTCGGGAAGCCCTGCGTTGGGGAGCCGAAATCTTTGCCGCTCTGAGCAAGGTGTTGAAGGACAAAGGGCTGCTGACGGGAGTCGGCGATGAGGGCGGATTCGCGCCTAACCTGGAATCCAACCAAGCTGCCTTGGACTTGTTGTTAATCGCGATCGAAAAAGCAGGGTATAAACCCGGAGAGCAAGTCGCCTTAGCCTTGGATGTCGCCGCCAGTGAATTCTATCGCGATGGACAATATACCTACGATGGTGCCTCCCATTCCCCCGCAGAATTGGTGGACTATCTGGCAGGTTTGGTCGATCGCTACCCCATTATCTCCATCGAAGATGGGCTGCACGAAGATGACTGGCAACATTGGCACTTGCTCACCCAAAAACTGGGTCAGCGGGTGCAACTGGTCGGCGATGATTTATTTGTCACCAACCCCATTCGCTTGAAGCAAGGGATTGAGCAGCAGGTTGCCAACTCGATTCTGATCAAGCTCAATCAAATCGGCTCCCTGACCGAAACCCTGGAAACGATCGACCTCGCCACCCGCAATGGCTATCGCTCGGTCATTAGTCATCGCTCCGGTGAAACTGAAGACACCACGATCGCCGACCTAGCTGTCGCGACCCGTGCAGGACAAATTAAAACGGGTTCCCTCTGCCGCAGTGAACGGGTTGCCAAATACAATCGTCTGCTCAGAATTGAAGATGAGTTGGGCGATCAGGGTGTTTATGCTGGGGCGATCGGGTTAGGCCCCAAGTAGGTGACCTGAGACGCGATCAAATCCTGCCGCTAAATATCACATGCGTAGGGTCAGAGCGATGCTCTGACCCTACGATTTTTATGTTTAAGAACTCTCCTTTTAAGATTATTTAGGAGATTTTTGGGAAAACGCTACCGCTGTAGGGGCGTTCGCGTAGCGTGTGTTTTGCACTTGGACTCCGGCAGATCAGCCCTGGAATTAACCAGAAGGTCATTGCCCGGATACTTCGTCCTGATGGTTCCTGGTATAACCTTCTCTGGAAATCTCCTTAGCGTCGCAACTCGACCCAATTTATTACCCAAATCAGCAGGGATATGGTGTGATTTTGTGTGATTTGTTGCTAAAAGTTTATGGTTCTTAAGCTTATATTAAAGAATTGGTTTCCATCAACACTTCGCGTCTGTATTTTCTAGGGGTTGGGTAATCTTTAGCTTTAGGTCAGAAAGCATCTATATCCTTTGACATAGACTCAGCAGCAATTTGGGGTGAAATAGGGGTTTGTTAAATATTTGCCAATGAGTATTCGCTAATGAGTGACAACAATGGGTGAAACCCCTTAACCATTTATCTATTCGTCAATCTGGAGTGATCAGCTTCCTCAAGGCTGAAATTGCTCTTATGACAACACCCTGGGAAAGTGCTGAAGTGGGGCAGCATATTTCTCATGGCATTCTCACCCTAGGGTTGAAGGTTTGCGATCGGGCACGCTGAGGGTCTTGGATTGGGTAGGGTTGCATCATCCCTTGTCAAATGCCTTCTACTAGATCTGCTCTGCCTCAAAGACGCGGATCTTTCCTAGCTACAGAATCGATCGCTGGAACTTAATTTCCTTGCTTAATCCCTAGAACCCCTCAGCTAGTTAAGCATTAGGCTTGGGGTCAAGGTATGATACCAGACTGCCCATACTTAATATATCTCAAAATTAAAAATCCACAGGTCATCTCGCCAGCGGTCTGCTCCCAGTGAAATGTTGAACCCGTTAGAACTTGTCAAAACGTTGAATTCTCCAGAACGCCTCGAACCTCCTCACCAATCCAATCGCCAATCTGCCAAAGCGTTGCGAGACAGTGAGAGACAACTCCGGCAGCAAAACAAGGTGCTGGTGGAACTTGCCAGAAAGCAAGCGACTAACCGAGGTGATTTGAACGCCGCCCTGCGAGATGTGACAGAAGCGGCTGCCCACACGTTGAAAGTAAATGCCAGTGTGTGGCTTTACAACGCTGCCCGGACTGACATTCTCTGTGCTGATTTATTCCAGCAGAACACTGGAGTGCATTTGAATGGGCTAACGATCGCCATTGCTGATCATCCTGCTTACTTCACCGCCTTAGAGGAAGACCGGACGATCGCCGCCCATGATGCCTGCATCGATCCCCGCACCAAAGACTTTCTGACGGACTACTTGCGGCCTCTGGGTATTACCTCTCTCCTGGCTGCCCCCATTCGTCGCGCCGGGCAAACCATTGGCGTTGTGTGTCATGAGCAAACCTGTTCCCCCCGCCAGTGGACCTTAGAAGAGCAGAACTTTGCGAGTTCAATGGCAGATTTTGTGTCGCTGTCGATCGAAATGCATGAGCGGCGCAGGGTTGAAGTTGCTCTGCGCCGAGAGGAGCAAAAATATCGCAGCATTTTTGAAAATGCAGTCGAGGGGATTTTTCAAACCTCAGCAGAGGGGCACTATTTAGCCGCCAATCCAATGCTGGCGAAGATCTATGGTTATGGCTCTCCAGATGAGTTGATGAACACTCTGACGGACATTGAACACCAGTTATACGTTGATCCCGATCGCCGCACCGAGTTTCGGGAACTGCTGCGATCACAGGATGCCGTGAGGAGCTTCGAGTCTCAAATCTATCGCAAGGATGGAGTGGTGATTTGGATCTCGGAAAATGCGCGCACCATCAGAGACTCCAGCGGGCAACTTGTGGGCTACGAGGGCACAGTGGAAGATATCACCGTGCGGAAGCAAGCCGAAGCTGAACTCCACAAGCGAGATCAGTTGTTGCAGGGTGTGGCGGAGGCAACCCACTATCTGCTGACAAATCCCCACTGTGATCAGGCGATCGGCCAAGCCCTCGCCACTCTGGGAATTGCCGCCAATGTCGATCGCGTCTACATCTACGAAAATCTTTCCCTCCTGGGTTCGGGTAAAGTGCCTGTCCAGATGCGATTTGAATGGACTCGCCCCCCGATCGCGCCCCTGCTCAAGCGCCCCGATGTGCAGGAGCAAATTTACACCAGTCTCAAAACTCTGCAACCCAATGACCCAGATGCCGCCGCCGCTCCTGAATGCTACTGGTATGACACCCTAGCCAAGGGAATTTCGGTCAGTGCCACAGTGGACGAATTTCCCCTAGCTAGCCAAGGAATGTTGCAACACTATGGGATTTTCTCTCTACTGATGGTGCCTCTGTTGATCGATGACCAGTTTTGGGGCTGGGTGGGGTTTGATGATTCCCGTCCCGATCGCCACTGGTTCAAAAGCGAAAAGTCAATTTTAATTGCCATGGCTGCCAGCATTGGCGGGGCCCTGAAGCGCGAGATCGCCGAGGCAACCATTCGCTACCAGGCCCACCACGACTTGCTGACAGGCTTACCCAACCGAGTGCAGTTCAGCGATCGGCTCCCCGCCGCCATCAGCAGCGCCCGTCGTCATCAACAAATGCTAGCTGTTCTGTTTTTGGATTTAGACCGCTTCAAAACGATCAATGACACTCTAGGACATGCGATCGGAGATCAACTTCTGCAATACGTTGCTGAACGGTTGACTGATTGCCTCCGCGAGGGAGATTTGGTGGCTCGGTGGGGCGGCGATGAGTTTACATTGCTCCTGCCAGATATTATTGAGTTAGACGATGTGACGACGATCGCCCAGCGCATTTTGAGTGCGCTCAAACCCGCATTTCACCTAGAAGGACACGAGCTTTATATCACCAGCAGCATTGGCATTGCCCTCTATCCGCACCATGGCAAAGATGTCCCAACCCTGTTGAAACACGCCGATGCCGCCCTATATCGAGTCAAGGAACAGGGACGCAATAGCTATCAACTCTACACCCCAGACATCAACTTCCAAGCCTCAGAGCTACTAGCTTTGGAAAACCGACTGCACCACGCCCTGGCGCGCCGGGAATTTGTTGTCCACTACCAACCTCAAGTCAATATTCACACCCACCAGGTCGGCTGTGTGGAAGCCTTGGTGCGTTGGCAACACCCAGAAATCGGTCTCATTTCCCCAGGAACGTTCATTCCCTTAGCTGAAGAAAACGGACTGATTGTGCCGATCGGGGAGTGGATTCTGCAAACCGCCTGCGCCCAAAACAAACTCTGGCAAGACCAGGGACTTCCCAAACTCCGCATCTCTGTCAATCTCTCAGCCCGCCAATTCCAGCAACCCAACCTCGTTGAGCAAGTTGCCAAAGCATTGGCAGACACAGGGTTAGACCCGCAATATTTAGAGCTAGAAATCACCGAAACCATGGTGATGCAGAACGTGACGTTTGCTAGTGATATGCTGCAAAGCCTCCGGAAAATGGGAGTGCAAATTGCCATGGACGACTTTGGCTCTGGTTATTCCTCTTTAGCATACTTAAAGAAATTTCCCCTACACACCCTCAAGACCGATCAATCCTTCGTCAAGGATTTGGCTGCTGGCTCAGAAGATGCCGCTATCATCAGTGCCATCCTGACTCTGGGACGTGGACTCAATTTAACGGTTGTGGTAGAGGGAGTGGAAACCCAGACCCAGCTAGACTTGCTCCGATCGCTCCACTGCACAGAAATTCAAGGCTACCTATTCAGCCCGCCCCTCTCTGCGGAACTAGCTACCCAATTCCTCTGTAGTCATCAACAAAAATCGCTCTCGCTGGCCAATCTCCCAAACCTTGCTCCCCGTCTGAACCCCTCGCTTTTAAGCTGAGACATGCCCCCTATGAAATGTGCAAAATTGGCCCCGTGTATTGGTCAAAGGTAGGACTGTCGCTATCCATATCCACTGCCAGCAAACTTTCCGCTCCATCCACCTGGAGTCGCACTAAATAACTACCAGGTTTAACCCCTGTAATGATTGTCGATAGAGTGGCACTACTGTCCTCTGGAGGTAGAACAGTAAACGTGTACGCTTCTGGATTATCCAGCGAGGCTTCATTGAGTATGAGAACGACCCGCTGGGATTTTCCGACCCTGGGGCTAACTTGCACAGTCACCTCAGCCGATCGCCCCTCACTGCTCTCCGCTTCCACATGGCTCACCGCCACATCCATCAGCACTGGCAGCAACACAAACGCCATCACATTAGACTCACTGCCGCGATTGGGATGGATGACCTGGAGGCTTTGCGCCCCTGCCTGTAGCGCCTCAACCGGCACAGAAGCTAGAGACAGATTGATTTGATTAGGGCTGACCTCTTGGACAACCACCTTTGCCTCTCCCACCCGCACCTGGGTGACCTCATCTCGCAATTGCTTGCCCCGAATAATAACCGTGCTGGTGGACACGAACAACTGTCCTGGTTCTGTGCGCCACTGGGAAGCGTCCCCTTCCTGAACCGCCATGAGTTTTTCAATCAGTGGTTGATTGGGGATCAGACGCTGTTGAATATTGCGAACAGGCAAGGACTTCTTAGGCATAATGTCACTTTCGATCGTCACCACACTAATTTTGTAGGCCGTGGTCAGAATGTAGGGGGTCTGAAAAAAGACCGACCAAATCCGGGATAAGTCTTCGATCCCCAAGTCAATGCAGGAGACGGAAAGCGGTTCAGGCTGATCGGCGACATTGGACTCAGATAAGTAGTTGTAAACAGGATCAACGATCGCCTCCCGCACCATCTCAGGGGTAATCGTGGGATAGGTGGTGAAGGTACGAATCACACTTCCCAACAAGCGCTGAGGTTCGAGTTCATTGTCATTGCCATAGCAACTGACCAAGTAGTAAAGGTCTACGGCGGAATGGGGACGTTTTGCTGAACCCTGCTCGTGGTAGCGGCCGGCAATATCGCTGTTACGGCGAGCAATATTCAACAAAATATCGTAGAGATAGAGATTTACTCCGGCTTCAGGAGTTCCACTGCTGCCGAGCTTGTCAGGACGCAGGGTTGTCACCCTGGAGCCATCCACATCAGCCTGAATCGAACTCTGTAAAAGTCGTTGCAGGGTCGCGGTGACTGTAGCGATCGCTAGATAATTGCTCATCAGTTACTAATTAGTGGATAGAGATTGATTAGGAGTAAGAGACAACTGATGAACCCATCATCAGGCACAGACTAAGCCAAGCTTGAGGGCTTTGACGATCGCCTGAGTGCGACTGGTCACCTTCAGCTTCTCAAAAATTGCCGTCAAGTGAGCCTTGACCGTAGCGATCGTAATGTAGAGATGGCTAGCAATATGTTCATTAGACGCTCCCTGAACCAGCCAATGCAGCACTTCCCGCTCTCGCTCCGTCAAGTAAATCGCGTGCTGAGCTTGGAGAGAATGCCCTGCATAGAAATGGAACAGGCGAAAAAAGCGCGTTGCCACATCAGGAGCCAGATAAATTTCATTATTGATCACAATCTTGATGGCTTCGTAGAGTTGGGTTGCCACACAGTCCTTAAAAATATACCCACAGGCCCCAGCCTGCATCGCTCGAAACACCCACTCATCCTCTCGATGCCCCGACAGCACAATGACCTTACCTCGATAGGACAACTCTGCAAGGCGCAACAGAACCCCAATGCCATCTCCTTGGGGCAACTCCAAATCCAGCAAAATCAGAGCAGGACGTTGCTCTACAGCCACCTTTAAAGCCTGCTCTACAGAAGTCGCTTCTCCCACAACCTCAAAGCCTAACTCACCATTCGTGCTGTAAAACCCTAACAGCGTCTGTAAACCCTTACGGAAGCAAGGCTCATCATCCACTAAAAGCACAGAGATGGATTGGGTTGAAATCATATTTTTATCCACCTTAAGAGTCTCGCCTTAGAATTCCTAACTACTAGCAAAAGTTTTCCCAAGTCAAAGCGTCAGCCAACAGAAGCAGGAGGAATTGATCCAAAAAAGTTTTACAAAAGAACAGTTTCAGTGTTTAACGCAGCTTTCTTAAAACCGCCCTCTCAGGAACAAGCTTTTAGGCGGGGTAGAGTAAATGAAAACTGGGCCCCAGCCTCAGGAATATTTTTTGCCCACAGATGTCCCTGATGATCCAGAATAATTTTTTTGGCAATGGACAATCCCAACCCTGTTCCTCCCGGACGACGAGAGTAAAAGGGCGTGAAGGCCTGTTGCAAATCTGCCTCAGACAACCCAACCCCCTGATCAGCAATTTCGATCAACACCTCCTGCCCGAACTGTTGCCAGGTACAGGTAATTGTTCCTCGCAATGGACTAAAGTGAATCGCATTGTTTAGCAGATTGCTGAGTACCTGCTTCATTTGCCAGCGATCGATCGCCAACATTACCGTTGATTCGGGGTAATGAACCTGCAACTCCTTTTCCTGGAGCCAGGGTTGAAGATCCTGGATACTTTCGACCCAAATCTCTTTCAGGTCATGCAAACCAATCCGCAGATTTCCCTGTTGCCCACAGGAAATTAGACTGGAGAGGTGGTTACTCATGTCGCCAGCCGTTTTCTGAATGAGTTCCACCTGTTCTTGCAGAATGCCTTGGGGCAGTTGCAACCGCAAGTTTTCGGCATATAGATTAATCACTGCCAAAGGATTACGAAGCTGATGCTCGGTGCGTTGCAGCACATGCTCCAGAAGCTGGATCTTAGCCCGTTGATGACAGCGCTCTTGATGGCTTATCAGTCCATAGGACAGTAGTTGAGCGTAGCGTTCAATTTGATAGATTTGATTTGTAGAGAGTGACCCGTAGGTACACAGAAGCAAGTACTCTACCCTGTTAGAACTTAGGGGGCAGATGTAGCCATAGTCTTTCCCAACTGCCGCTAACTCACTGACTTGCAACGGGGCTAATCCATCCACCAGTTGCCTTTCTGCTTCCAGGCAATACAAAATAAGCGAGTCACAGCTAGATGGTTGACGGGCGTAGTAACTCACCGACTGGGGCTGGCTTCTCTCTTCATCTCGGTAAACCAGCAAGAGGGCGATCGTCGGCAACTGGGCTGCTAATTGCTCCAGTTGAAACTGACAAACGCTTCTGATATCGGTAGGTCTGACATTATCAGTAGGTCTGACATTAGTAGATTTAATACCAGTAGGATGGAGTGCGGAGGAACCACCACTGTGGCAATTTTCCTGTTTGTAATCTGATAGATTTACTCTTAAACTTAGTTCTTGCCTGCCACCCTTCATAGCTATCTCGCTTAATGAATCAGAAACTGATGTTGATGGTATGAGTAGAATTTATTGAATTCTTCATAGGTCGAGGCATACTCTCATCTCTACATTAATCCTTGCAAATTAAGATTCAGTGAAGCTTTACGAGTATTTTCACCCACTTTTCATCTAGCTTAAGGAGTATTATCTCCCTCATCGTACTTAGCTAGAGATTAGCCTCATACTCTACTTCAATTTTGTGATTGTCACCAAGTCTTAATTTCCTCACGAGGAGGACAAAAGGACTTGCAAGGAGGCAAAAAAGAGAGGATAGTTACTCAATTCACATTCAACCCATCATTCTCCCTACTAGTTCCTTGAAAAGTCACAAAAGTTTAGATAAATCTACAAGGTATTGTTTCTAACGTTTCGACTAGGAAAAATTTGGTGGGGGTTAGCTTTTCAAATAGCCTCTTATGGAATTCAAGACAGCCTTACAGAAAAGCGTGGTGTTGAGAATATAATTACCAAATGTCTTAAATCAAAACAATCCCTGAAAACCCCATGCGAAGATGCTTGGGTTGAGAGTTTGAGATGATCGCAAGTGATTATCATTTTCCCAATTCAGGGCATACTCTTGTCCATGTCGTTATTGACATGCATGATACCTTGCAGGATTTTTGAAAAAACATCGCCATCACTTTTGATCACACCCTTTTAATGGCACTTATAGAAGTGGTGTTGATGATCGGTGTCTAATACTTCCGCATTTGCTGATATGGTTTAGCGTCAATGTTAGGAAGTCACGTTGATTAATTAACTAACGATGTCGTTGAGGTAGAGCTTTTAATTATGTCTGATACGGCAATTCGAGTTAATAATTTAAGTAAACAATATGCGATCGGTCGTCAACGACAGGCTTATAAAACGTTGCAAGATTCGATCGTACAAGCTGCAACTAATCTAAGGCAAACGTTGCTGCAACCGCTTGGTGAAAACAAGATTAGTCGAGACCAAGAAGTATTTTGGGCACTTAAAGATGTGTCATTTGAAATTAAACAGGGCGATCGGATTGGGATTATTGGCCATAATGGGGCAGGAAAATCTACCCTACTCAAAATTTTGAGCCGAATCACAGAACCAACAGCGGGTTCTATTGCAATTAAAGGTCGGGTCGCCAGTCTTTTAGAAGTGGGCACAGGCTTTCACCAGGAACTCAGCGGGCGGGAAAACATTTATCTCAATGGTGCTATTCTTGGCATGAGTAGGGTGGAGATTAGGTCGAAATTCGATCAAATCGTCGAGTTTGCAGAAATAGAAAAATTCTTGGATACACCTGTTAAACGCTATTCATCAGGGATGTATGTTCGCCTTGCATTTGCGGTTGCGGCTCATTTAGAACCCGAAATTTTAATTGTTGATGAAGTCCTAGCGGTGGGCGATAGCAAGTTTCAACAACGGTGTTTGGGGAAGATGAAAGATGTAAGTTCTGAAGGCAGAACGGTAGTTTTTGTGAGTCATCAAATGGGTACCATCGCCAAGCTATGTAATCAAGGAATTCTGTTAGAAAAAGGACAAATTTCAGAGCAAGGAGACATCAAAGAAGTCATTGCAGCCTATATGCAGAAAGTCACTTTTGGGGAGAGCAATCAATTTATTGCGTTGAACTTAGATTGCTCAGGAAAAGATATTTATATTGGTAAGGCGATTACTACGAATGTTGCTGGTCTTTCTACTTCAGAATTTGGTCATGACGAACAAGTTCAATTGGAAATACATTACAACGTCAATCGATTTAACAGTGATGTCGTTCTGGCGATCGTGCTGACGGATCAATACGATCGCAAAATTTTCACGAGTGAAGTCTTATTAAGCAAACTGATTTCGAGGATACGAGAGGATAGCTTCGTCGCTAAAGTTATGCTGCCTAAAAACCTTTTGACTCCTGGACAATACACATTCATGCTAGCTGTCTCTGTTCCTAACGTTCAAATGTTTGATCTAATAGAAGGTGCTTGTAAGTTTACAATTACTGACAGGGGTTCTGAGTTTTCACTGTATGAAGGTATGGATTACGGTTGTGTATTTGCCAACTGTCAATGGAGTGTAGAGACGGAGTTATGACGCATAGGTTTCAACAGTTAATCATGAGTTAATTGTTCGATTATAGAAGCTTTCATTTCTCTAGGCAAAACCCACTCAACCTCTTTTATCTATAGTGCAAGATTAAGAAACACCTTAATGTGGAATCCTTTAAATGTTATGGCTCAGAAATGAGCCTTTCTTAAAGAAAGCTAATAGATTAGGGAAGGCTAATTAGAGAAGCGCGACGTAGGTATGAAATCTCATAAAATTTTCTCCTCCAAACAATGAAAGAACCGCAAAAAACACTAATGCATGACTTTGCTCAGACTATACATGGGCAAGTTCTAAATGCATCAGTCAATAGTCCCATGGATAGATTCAAGACGAAAATTTTTAATCGACTACTCACAGTGATGGTTGAGAGTTTCAATGACCCACTTGTTACCTATAGTGTTGGAGGCTTTCCCCTATCAATTCCGCTTTCCCACCAATTACCATTTATTCTTAAGAAGTATCCTTATTACTCTCTGAATTTAGTGAGAATTGCTAGACATGCTAAGCAAAAATATGAGGATTTAAGGTTTATTGATGTGGGGGCAAATATTGGAGATTCGATCGCCCTGCTGAGAAAGGAGGTTTATTTTCCCATCCTTTGTATTGAGGGAGATGAGCAATTTTATCCAATTTTAGAAGGCAACAAAGCTCTATTCACAGATGTTGAGCTTGCCAAGTGTTATGTGGGTGAATCAACGTTGGAGATCAAAAGTTTGATTAGTCGAGATGGTGGGACTGCTCACATCAATCAAGATGCCAATCAAGCGAGTTTAGATCAAACATCAGACGTGATGATCAAAATTGAAAGGCTATCTGATGTTTTGCAGGAACGACCTAGCTTCTTGGTGTCTAAGATGATCAAAATTGATACGGATGGTTTCGATTGCAAAATCTTGCGGGGAGCGATCGACTTTCTGGTGAGTGCAAAGCCAATTGTGTTTTTTGAGTATGATCCATTCTTTTTGGCTCAGCAAAATGACAACAATCTGCTCGTTTTTGAACTGTTTAGAGAACTCAACTATAAGTATTTGTTGATTTACGATAATCTTGGCGATTTGATGTTGTCAACACAGACTGATAACTCAGATACGCTTGAAGAAATTCATGCCTATTTTTCAGGACGAATGGGACGACAGTATTGTGATATTTGTGCATTTCACATGGAAGATGCGGATCTGTTCCAAGATGTGAGGCGATCGGAAATTCAATTTTCCAAAGCGCTCAGAGGTTAAGGCAATATAAAACTGGTTAGAAGCATGAGCACCCCTCGTTTGCACCCCGACACTGTTGAAGAAGTCAAGCAACGTACCGACATTGTGGATGTGGTATCTGAGCATGTGGTGTTGCGGAAGCAGGGGAAGGATTTTGTGGGGTTGTGTCCCTTCCACGACGACAAATCTCCCAGTTTTAGCGTCAGTCCTAGCAAGCAGTTTTACTATTGCTTTAGTTGCGGTGCGGGGGGCAATGCGATCAAGTTCCTGATGGAACTGGGGAAGGAATCCTTTGGGGATGTGGTGCTGGATCTGGCTCAGCGTTACCAGGTGCCAGTGAAGACCCTGGAACCAGAGCAGCGGCAGGAATTACAGCGTCAGCTATCGGTCAGGGAGCAACTCTACGAAATTCTGGCACTCACGACGCGCTTTTTTGAACATGCTCTGCGTCAAGCGGCGGGCAAAGCGGCTCTCGAATATTTGCAACACAGCCGCCAGTTGAGTCAGGAAACGATTCAGCAGTTTCAAATTGGCTATGCTCCCCCTGGCTGGGAGACGCTACATGGGTATTTGGTGGAGCAAAAGTATTATCCGGTGGAACTGGTGGAGCAGGCGGGGTTGATTGTGCCGCGTAAGGGTGGGGCGGGCTACTACGATCGGTTCCGCGATCGGCTGATCATTCCTATCCATGACTTACAGGGGCGGGTGATTGGCTATGGCGGCAGATCCCTAGGAGATGAACAGCCCAAGTACCTCAATTCTCCTGAAACAGATTTGTTTGACAAGGGTAAAACATTGTTCGCCCTAGATAAGGCTCGGACACAAATTGCCAAACAAGACCAGGCGATCGTGGTGGAGGGATATTTTGACACGATCGCGCTCCATGCGGCGGGGATCACCAATGTGGTGGCATCAATGGGGACGGCGTTGAGTGTCGCTCAGGTCAGGCAATTGCTGCGCTACACCGAGTCCAAAAACATTGTGTTCAACTTTGACGGCGATGCAGCGGGAACCAAGGCAGCAGAGCGGGCGATCGGGGAAGTTGCCGCCCTAGCCTACCAGGGACAGGTCAGCCTCCGCATTCTCAATTTGCCCCAAGGAAAAGACCCCGATGAATTTCTCAAAACCCGGACTGCGGCTGATTACCAGGAGGTGCTAGCCCACGCTCCCCTGTGGCTAGACTGGCAAATTCAACAAGCGCTCCAGGGACAAGACCTGAAGCAAGCTGACCAATTTCAGCAAGGGGTGCAGGCGATCGTCAAACTCTTGGGCAATCTCCCCAACGCGCCCCTGCGAACCCACTACATCCATCACTGCGCCCAACTTCTAAGCCAAGGCGAGGCGCGGGTAGCGCTGCAACTGGAAACTGACCTGCGTACCCAAGTAAAGGGACAACGCTGGCACGGGCGGGCCCAGAAGTGGGAAAAGCCGGGGGACTATACCCTCAGGGAAGCGGCTGAAGCGCAGCTATTGAGCATTTACGTGCATTGTCCCAGCTACCGCCCTGAGGTCGTGGAAACGCTGAAACAACGGGATCTGGAGTTTAGCCTTTCCCACCATCGATTTCTATGGCAACAAATTTTAGCAATTGAGGAACAGGAGGAGCAGCGGATGGGGGAACAGCGAGGCGATCGGAATGCATTCACCCCAGATTTATTAGCCCAGTTACACGATCGCTTCACCGACTTTCCTCAAAAAATGTCCCAAGTCATGCATATTTTGGAATTGAATGAAAAAACTAAACTGGATATCTCTAGACCGACTCTGGATATGCGGGTAGCCGCTGCCAGTCTAGAGCGGATTAGTTCTGAAAAACGCTGTCGCCATTTAGTAAAGGTTTGGTCGGAGCAAACTATTAACTCAATTATCACTTGCCTAGAAAAATTCCTGAACCAAAACGAGAGCCAGGAACCGTCAGAGCTACAAATTGAACAGTTATATGCAGAACTAAACGCGGAAGCTCTCAAGTTTCACCAACTTTTTTATGACGAACGACGCTATCTGGAAGCCCTAGATCAACAACGCCAAGTCACGATGACAGAACTGGCTGAAACTCCTAAAACTGAAGCTGAAGTAAGCATGAGTTAATCGCTATGTCTTTTGAGCAGTATTGTCCTTTTGCTTGTTTCTCACGCAGACCAAGTTGTTTTTTCTCTGAATCTCAAATAAGTCGATTGCCTCAAACATACCGCTTAATTTGGCATATCCGTAGTTGCGTGATTCAAACGATGCCTGATTTCTGATATGTGCGCCAACCTCGCCTAAACTTGACCACCCATCATCATGTTGAGTACTAGAGACGGCACCTCTGAGTAGATTCATTAGTTGTGTGTCCTGTTTCAATTCCTTACCCGGTTTCTTAACACTTGCAGCAACTTTTGAGATTTCGGGGTCAACCGTTTGATCAATAGTCTCCAGATGTAAAAATACTGAACAGGCTTTGATAAAAGGCAAGGGTGTTTTCTTCTCTCCGAACCCATAGACTCGTAACCCATTAGTCAAAATCCGCGTGATTAATGGCGTAAAATCACAGTCACTTGAAACAATTGCGAAAGCATCCAACTTTTGGGTATATAGCAAGTCCATTGCATCAATGATCAAAGCTGCATCTGCTGCATTCTTTCCCTTTGTATAGTCAAACTGCTGTACGGGCCGAATAGCATTCTCATGCAAACAATCCTCCCAACCTTTCAAAGTAGGATTCTTCCAATTCCCATAAGCTCTACGGATACTGGCGACTCCATATTTGGCAATCTCAGATAGGATTGCATTAATCTTCAGTGCAGGGGCATTATCCGCGTCAATCAGTAATGCAATTTTTGATTCTGATGGTTGCATATTTCTCTAGATGTGCTGCTATTTGAGCATGAACTTAGATGAACACTCTTAGTCTGCTCAAACAAATACTTCAAGCCATCTAGCTGCTATTTCGCTTGGGTTCGTGCCCGTTGGAGTTGCTGGTCTGCCTTTGCGGCCCATTCCGTATTTCCTTGCAGGGCATATAGCTCTTTGGCATACTGCAACACTTGCAGGGCATCTTTATAAAGCCCTTGCCGTAAAAAGGTTAGTCCTGCGCCGTAGTAGGCATTGGCGTAGTTGGAATTGGACTGGGCAGATTGCCGAAACGCCGTGAGGGCCCCAGCAAAATCACCTTGGTTAAATAAAATAGATCCGAGACTGTATTGAGCTTCCGGGTATTTCGGGGTAATTTTGATGGCTTGACGAAATTCCTCCGTGGCTTCCTGAATGCGGTTTTGCTTCAGGTAAATCAAACCCAGGTGATAGGCGGGTTCAGACGCTTGGGGACTGAGCCTTTTCGCTGTCTGGAAGGAATTTGTAGCGCGTTCTAAGTTTCCCTGCTGCTCTAGAACTAGCCCTAGATTGTAGTGGGCTAAGCCGAGGCTGGGGTTGAGTTCGATCGCCCGTTGCAAATAAGCCCCCGCTTGCTCCAGGTTATTGCCCTCCAGCAGCGCCGCCCCCAAATTGGCAAAGGCCAGGGCAAATTGGGGATCAACTTGGGCAGCTTGATAAAATGCATCGGCGGCAAGTTGGAGCTTGCCCTGCTGCCGGAGCGCCAGCCCCAGATTGTAGTGGGCAACGGCCATTGCGGGATTAAGGCGGGTGGCTTGGCGAAAAGCGGCCACAGCCTCGGTTACTTTCCCAGCTTGAATAAATTGTAGCCCCTGGTTGAACCATTGCTCGGCCCCAGGATTCTGAGCCAGTTGTGGAAGGATAGACTGAGCAAACACTGGCTGAGATGCGCCCCAGCCGATTCCACTGCCCAGAGCCAAACTCAGTAGCCCGATCGCTTGCCACTGCTGCCATTGCTTACCGACAACTCGTCTTACCATTTAGTTATTGGGGTTCAGTTATTGACTACCGGGATCTGAGCAATCCTGTTTCAGTTCTCGCCCATGGCCCATTCACGCCCTAGATCCTAGCAGGAACTGGTTTTCATAAAATTACTAACGGGATCGATCGCCCTACTTCTTTTCCTTCCCAATCATTTTGGGGATTGGCACTCTGAGGACTAGAGCGTAATAGAATAGAACGTTAATGTTTTTCTTACCTCTACACGTTTGATTCGCACCCCTAGTTTCTTAACCATAGTTTTAGGTGATGTGCAACTTAAAGTCTGCCCTCATCCCCCCGCCCTTCTCCCACTGGGAGAAGGGGAGCCGATCTGAGTCTTAGCCCCTCTCCCCTTTTGGGAGAGGGGTTGGGGTGAGGGCGGTTCGGGAAAGTTGCACATCACCTATTCTGACAAACTATCTAAATCTAACTGCACCCGTCCTCAATTTACCCTGACATCTACCATGAACTCCTCAATGCGTTTCTTAATGTGCCCTCCTGATCACTACGATGTGGATTATGTAATCAATCCGTGGATGGAAGGAAATATTCACAAATCATCCCAGGATCGCGCCGCAGAGCAGTGGCAGCAACTCTTTCATGTGCTGAAGGAACACGCCATTGTGGATCTCGTAACTCCCCAGAAAGGAGTGCCAGATATGGTGTTCACGGCTAACGCAGGGTTGGTGTTGGGCAAAACGGTGGTTCTGAGTCGCTTTTACCACAAAGAACGGCAGGGCGAAGAACCCTTCTTCAAGGAGTGGTTCTTGGAAAAAGACTTCACGGTCTACGAGTTGCCGAAAGATTTACCCTTTGAAGGGGCGGGAGATGCTCTGTTCGATCGGGAAGGGCGCTGGCTGTGGGCGGGGTATGGCTTTCGCTCTGAGCTGGATTCCCACCCCTATTTGGCAGAATGGTTGGATACAGAGGTGCTGTCCTTGCGGCTAATGGATGAGCGCTTCTATCACCTGGATACGTGTTTTTGTCCTCTGCAAGATGGCTACTTGCTCTACTACCCGCCTGCCTTTGATGGTTACTCCAATCGCTTGATTGAAATGCGGGTGCCAGGGGCGAAGCGAATTGCGATCGGCGAACTGGATGCAGTCAACTTCGCCTGTAATGCTGTCAACGTGGGATCGATCGTTATTGTCAACAAAGTGAGTGATGAGTTGCGCCAGCGTCTCACCCAGGTTGGGTTTCAAATTGTGGAAACGCCCCTGACCGAGTTTCTGAAAGCGGGGGGCGCGGCGAAATGTCTCACTCTGCGGGTGACGGAGCCAGTGGTGTCTGAGGTGAGGGCGATCGCCGCTGTCGAGAGCCGCACCATTCGCTTGGAAGGTCACCTGTTGGATTCTGGGTTAATCAATCAAGCGCTGGATGTAGTGGTGGAAGCGGGAGGCAGCTTTCAGGTGCTGAACTTCAACCTGGGAGAGCAGCGGCAAAGCACCTCGGCCGCAGATGTGAAGGTGTCTGCGCCCTCCCACGAAATCATGGAATTGATTATGGTGCAACTCATCGACTTGGGTGCTGTACCGCCACCCCAAGAGATTTGCGACGTTCACCTAGAGGTCTGTGTTCAGACAGGTGTAGCTCCCGAAGATTTTTATGGAACCACGATTTATCCAACAGAGGTGCGCGTCCAGGATCAGTGGGTGAAGGTGCAGGCGCAGCGAATGGATGCGGCGATCGTGGTGGCGCAGACTCCCCAAGGGCTGATGGCAGAGTGTAAGTTGCTGCGAGATTTGCAGGTGGACGATCGAGTCGTTGTTGGTGTGGAGGGCATCCGCACGGTGCGGAAGGTGGAATCACGGGAACAGCGCAACACCCAAGAGTTTAGCTTCATGGGATCGGGGGTTTCCAGTGAACGCCGGGTGGAACTGGTGGTCGAGCAAATTGCTTGGGAATTGCGTCAGATTCGGGATCAGGGCGGCAAGGTGGTTGTGACAGCGGGGCCCGTGGTGATTCACACCGGCGGCGGCGAACATTTGGCGAAGCTGATTCGGGAAGGTTATGTGCAGGCGTTGCTGGGCGGCAATGCGATCGCCGTCCACGACATTGAGCAAGCCATTATGGGCACTTCCCTGGGCATGGATATGAAGCGTGGAGTCTCTGTCCAAGGCGGTCACCGCCACCACCTGAAGGTAATCAACACGATTCGGCGCTGTGGCGGTATCGCTCAAGCGGTGGAGCAAGGAGTCCTCACCAGTGGCGTACTCTACGAGTGCGTTCGTCATAATGTGCCGTTTTCCCTCGCTGGCTCAATCCGCGACGACGGGCCCCTGCCTGACACCGAAATGGATCTGCTGGAAGCCCAAGCCGACTATGCTCACCTGATCCAAGGGGCTGACCTGATTCTGATGCTGTCGTCGATGCTGCACTCGATCGGTGTGGGCAATATGACCCCGGCGGGAGTAAAGATGGTGTGTGTGGACATTAATCCAGCGGTGGTGACCAAGCTGAGCGATCGTGGCTCGATCGAATCTGTGGGTGTAGTAACCGATGTGGGTCTATTCCTCAGCTTGCTTACCCAACAGTTAGGCAAACTCACCAACCCCTATCAGAGCCATCTTTAATGGAATAGCACTGACTTACGATCGGGGATTCAATAACATAAAATAGTTTCCCTGTAGGGGTGAAGCATTGGGTAAACGATCTTCAATGCTCACAAAGGTGACCGCCCCAATGCTTCGCCCTTCCGGGACATAGCATCGCTTCAGCCTTCCAGGATAATCGCTTTGCCTTTTGGGATTAAATCCAAAGGGCCCTCATCCTCTTTGCCCTTATCATTCTGGGTTGTGTGGCTTTACGCTGAGTGCGAAGCATTGGGGCAAGGATTTTTGGACATTTACAGAGGCGATCGGCCCAATGCTTCGCCCCTACTCTAAATCTATTGAGCGTCAGTCCGATCGCCAACTAACAAAATTTGAATCAATGTCTGTACAGCTAACACAATTGCACTGATGAATAACATCATCATTAATGTTGCTAACCCAGCAAAAGGAGAAAGAATCATTAACACCAAAATGCCCACTAATAGCAGCACTACATAGGGGTTTTGCATCGTCATTTTAACCCGTTTAAGCTATCTTTAATTTCAGCTTAAGTTGCCAAAACTGAAGTGACCTCTGGCATTGGTTAGACTTACTGTCCTACACCATTGCCGCCGGAGTTGGCATTGGGTTTGCGATGTTGTGCAGGCTTGAGATTTTGGGGTAGCACGGCACATTTCAACCCGATCGCATCCACACGGGGGTAGCTGCGGAGACTCTTCAGAAACTTTTGCTGATTAAAGGTGCGGGGATCGCTTCTGGAATTGGAACGATCGACAACTTTGTGTCTGGTAATTCTGGCATCGGACACCCCAGTTCTTGCAACTAGCCAACCCAGGGATTTGTACTGAGCAGTCGTGTAACCCCTGTGCCCCCGATTGTTATTTGCGCCATCAGGTGGGGTTTCTAGAGAAATGTGGTAAGCAAAATTGTTCACAGAGGATGAAAACTTGGGATTAGTCTTCACTGCTTCATCACCCTTGGACCCCCTAAAGGCAGAGTTGCCGGCTCCAAAGGCTCTGTAGTCAGGCGGCACAACGTAGATGATGGTGCCATCTGCGGCGATCAAGCTGTGGTAACTCACCTGGTCTTCATCGCGGGGGTGGGGAGTCCGAAACAGGTTAAGGGCGCTGCTGGCTGATCCCACGGTTTCGTGCAGCACAATAATCGGCTCATTGGTCAGCGGGTTGCCGTAGATATCCTGGGTGTAGCGGAAGCCATAATTCGTGGGAGAAGCAGGGGCGATGGCTTGCCGGGGGACATAAGCGGCGCTACGGGCTTGCTTCGTTTGAGCAGCCAAGACCTGGGTGGGGATCGCTGTCTCACTATGGGCCTCTTTGTCTGTTTTACAAGGCGCAATCAACATGCGGTAGGGATCGTTAGCGGCGATCGGGGAAGTCATGTCAGCCTGATTCAACGCCACCCATACTGGGGGATCAGGGGTGGTTGCGTTTCCGGGTTCCCTAGGGGTGACAAGCAAACTACCGAGGCAAACTAAACCTAGGAGGATGACGGCAAAGAAACTCGCTAATTGAATGCGGGGCAGTTTGAGGCGGGATAACACTCGTTTTAGGCGATGAATCATAACGTTAAAATTTTGAAGACAGCCCAAACTATAGTTCTTCGCATGGATGGGATTTCAGGATGGGCTACAGAATTTGGGAGAGAAATTGGCGGGTGCGATCGGCTTGGGGGTTTTGAAAAAAGTTCGTGGGAGTCGCTTCTTCAACCAAGGTGCCAGCATCCATCAGAATAATACGATCGGCAACTTCCTTGGCGAATCCGACTTCGTGAGTAACCACCACCATTGTCATGCCAGATTGAGCCAACGATCGCATCGCATCCAATACTTCCCGCACCATTTCTGGGTCAAGGGCAGAGGTCGGCTCATCGAACAGCATAATTTTGGGCTGCATCGCCAAGGCACGGGCGATCGCCACCCGCTGCTGTTGCCCACCCGAAAGTTGTCCAGGGTATTTCTGCGCCTGCTCCTCAATGCCCACCTGTTCTAGCAATTGTAGGGCGACCTCCTCTGCCTTAGCTTGCGTCCAGCGTCGCACCCAGCGCGGAGCCAAGGTCACATTTTGCAGCACGGTCAGGTGAGGAAACAGGTTGAATTGCTGAAACACCATGCCCACCTCGCGCCGCACCACATCCACATTCCGCAGGTCGTGCGCCAAGACGGTGCCATCGACTTCAATCCGTCCTTTCTGATAATCCTCTAAGGCATTGAACGTCCGAATAAAGGTGGATTTGCCCGATCCCGATGGCCCCATCAATACGACCACTTCTCCCTTGTCCACCGTGAGCGACACTCCCCGCAGAGCATGGAATTTGCCGTACCATTTGTGGACATTTTCAGCGATGAGAACGGGCGGTAAGTCTGACATGGTTGTGTCCTGTGACATTTGGGTAGATGGGAGGCTGCTAAACGTAGGGCTATGACAATTAAGGAGATTTCCAGAAAAATTTATACCAGGCACCGGAAGGGCGTTCGCGTAGCGTGTGCTTTGCACTTAGCATCCGGGCAATGACCTTCTGTTGATTCAAGGGCTTATTTGCCGGATGCTTTGTCCCTACAGCATTCATATCTTTCTCAGAAATCTTCTAAGAACCCACCTTATCAAGTTCGTAGATCTCTCCTGGACTCTTGCTGATAAGTGTCACTTATCAGCAAGAGTCCTTAACACTCTGGAATTTTTACAGGAGTGAAAAGAGTATCGAGAGATACTCTTTTCACCGACAAGTCGGGAGAGCCGTTCGTAGTATGCGTCGGGCGAAGGCTGCAATACATCAGACTTGGCAACGATGGGTGATACTACCGCAGGCTGACATAAGTAAGTGGGTAGCACTCAAAACTCAAAACTCAAAACAATCCACCTAACTGAAGCTGCACTAATGTCACCGTCTACTGGCTCCCGATCGCTCTAAGCGCCGACTGGCTTGGGACATGGAGTAACAGAAGACCCAGTAAAGCGCCCCTGCAAATAGGTAAACTTCGGCGTAGCGTCCTTGGAACTCAGGTTGGGCAAGCACCGATCGCGACACACCGGTTAACTCAACCAGGGAGAAAATAGCCAGGAGTGAAGTATCTTTAAACAGGGAAATAAACTGACCGACGATCGCAGGCAACACATTGCGGAGTGCCTGGGGCAACACGATCAGCAGCATGGTCAAGGGTGAACTGAGTCCCAAAGCTTTGGCCGCTTCCCCTTGTCCCTTGGGGATCGATTGCAAACCACCCCGCATCACTTCTGCTAGATATGCCGCACTGAAAATCACCAATCCCGCAATGGCGCGAATCAGGGGATCGGGGCGGATGCGTTGGGGCAGAAACAGGGGAAGCATCACCTGGGCGATGAACAGAATCCCAATCAGGGGTAAGCCGCGCACGATTTCAATGTAAAGGGTGCTGAGCGATCGAACCACAGGTAAATCGCTCCGTCGTCCCAGAGCCAACAACACGCCTAACGGGAACGCCAGAAAAATGCTCACCACAGCTAGGAGTAGGGTCAGTAGCAGCCCTGTCCACATACTACTCTCGACGGATTTCAGCCCCAATCCACCGCCAATTAGCCACAGCACAACCGGAAAGGACAGTACCCAAAGCCACGGCAACCAGGATGCAAGAGCGGGGATCTTTTGTCCTGTGCCAAATCCAATTGCAGCCAGCAGACTGATCCCCAGAAGCCAGAGGCGGGAAGACCAGGATAGGGGAAGCGCCAGAACCAGGACACCAAACAGCAGAAAGCCGATCGCAATTCCTTGAAGTCCCCGCTTTGAAGTTGGAGCAAACGGGCTTCCCGATAGTCCGCCTAGCCCTGCAACTAAGGCGGGGATCAACCACAACCGCCATACCAATTCCGGGGGATAAAATCCCACGAAGAACAACTTAAGATTAACCTGCAACACCTGCCATTGCGCCTGGGACAGCCAAGTGATTGCTCCTCGAACTCCTAGATAAATCAAGACCAGACAAATCCCCGTCAGCACACTGTTGAACCAGGAATTGAACAGGTTTTGCCGCATCCACGCCACACCATTGAGGGCGATCGGGGCGGGTGGCGCTTCGGACTGGGACAAAGGCAGTTGAGACATGGGTTCAGCGCTCCACAATTTGGACGCTACGGTTGTACAGATTAATTAAGACCGAAAGGGTCAAACTAATTGTTAAATAGGTCACGATAATCACGAGCATGGCTTCCACTGGACGACCGGTTTGGCTGTTCATACTGTCTGAAATGGAGTAGACATCGGGGTAGCCCACGGCAACCGCGAGGCTAGAGTTTTTGGCCAGGTTCAAATATTGGTTGGACAGGGGCGGCAAAATTGTGCGGAGTGCCTGGGGAAAAATGACGGTGCCCATGACGACGTTGGGCGAAAGTCCGAGGGACTGGGCCGCTTCCCATTGCCCTCTGGGAACCGCCTGAATGCCCGATCGCACCACTTCGGCAATGAACGTGCCAGTGTAGACGCTTAACCCCGTGGTGATCGCGGCAAACTCAGGGGAAAGCTTTAGCCCGCCTTGAATCTGGAAATTGTCGATCACCTGGGGCACATCGAATTGCAGCGGCAAACCATGGGTGATCAGCAGGGCCAACAGGCTAAGGGCGACGATCGCTGCCCCCGCTTGTAGGACTGTCCAAGGACGCAAAGTCTGCCGTTGTCGATAGAGGATGAAGCCTGCCCCTACTCCACCAATAATCCAGCAAATCAACCAAGTGCCCGTGGCCGAGGTTGCCTGCAACCACGGTAGCCAAATGCCGCTTTTGGTTAAATAAATCGCTCCTGGAAGTTGCAGCCGCTGCTCAACTTTGGGGAAGCTGAGGAAAAAGGCGAAGTACCAGAAAAACAATTGCAGCAACAAAGGAATATTGCGGAGAACTTCTACGTAGAATAGAGCAATTTTTTGGAGCAACCAATTATTCGAGAGCCGAGCGATCCCCGCCGTGACTCCCAAGGTTGTTGCCAACACGATCCCCACCGCAATCACCTTCAGGGAATTCAATAGCCCAACTAAGATGGCACGGCCGTAGGAATCAGAAGGCTGATAGGGAATGGCTGCTTCCCCAATATTAAACTTGGCCTCTTCCCGCAGAAAGTCGAATCCCAGCCGGGTGGTCTGGCTGGATTGTTGCTGCAAATTAGCGGTCAGGTTGTGCCACAGCAGGGCGATCGTCCCCACAACGAGGACGAGCAACAGACCTTGAAGGGCAATTCGCCAGAATTTGGGCATGGGGTAGTAGATGTGGGGGAAAGGGGTGGTGCAGCTTTGAGTTTTGAGGTTTGAGTTTTGAGGTAACTACTCAGCCTACCCTCACCCTAAATCCCTCTCCCTATGGAGAGGGACTTCAATCCGGCTCCCCTTCTCCCACTGGGAGAAGGGGCTGGGGGATGAGGGCAGGTTAGCACTTTACGTTTTGAGGTTTGAGGTTTGAGTGCTGCCCACCTATTCTGCCAGCCTGCACTAAGAACTAGCGAAAGGGTGGGGAGTAGAGGATGCCGCCTTTGTTCCAGAGGTTGTTGAGTCCCCGATCGAGCTTGAGTTTGGTCTGTTTCCCCAAGTTGCGATCGTACACCTCACCATAGTTGCCTACATGCTTGATAATCCGGGCAGCAAAGTCGTTGGGAATGCCCATCTTTTTGCCAAAATTGCCCTCCCCCCCCAGGAAGCGTTTCACCACGGGATCATTGCTAGTGGCGAATTGCGTCACGTTCTTAGAATCAATGTTCAACTCCTCAGCATTAATCAGCGTGTAAATTGTCCATTTCACCACATTACTCCACCGGGGATCACCACTGGAAACCGCAGGAGCTAGGGGTTCCTTGGAGAGCAAATCGGGCAAAACGATGTGGTCATCTGGCTTTTGAAAAGAGGAGCGCCGGGAAACTAGGGCAGAGCGATCGGCAGTAATGGCATCGCACCGACCCTCGGTATAAGCACCAAAGGTAATATTGACATCATCAAAGACAACGGAAGTGTAGGGAATATTACGCTGCCGCATCTGGTCTGCCAAGTTCTGCTCAGTCGTAGTGCCCGATTGCACGCAGATAGAGCGGTTTTTGAGGCTTGCCAAGGTATTGAGAGTGCTATCTTTTCGCACCATTAGTCCCTGTCCGTCATAGAAAATAACGGGAGCAAAGTCTAGATTGAGTTCGGTGTTGCGCTGAACGGTGAAGGTAGTGTTGCGGCTCAGAATATCCACTTCCCCCGATTGCACGGCTGGAAACCGCTGTTTGGCACTTAGTTTGCGAAATTCCACTGCATCTGGATTGTCGAACAGGGCGGCGGCGATCGATCGGCACACATCTACATCCAACCCAGAATATTTGCCATCAGGCTCGACAAAGCTGAACCCCGGCAACTCGCCACTCACGCCACAAATTAGCTTGCCGCGCTTGAGAACCGTGTCTAAGCGGCTTTGTTGGCTGTTGGCTGTTCCGGCTGAGGATGACGAGGGTGCAGGCACATCAGTTACACATCCTGCCAGCGGCAAGATTAGCAGCAATCCTGCCAAAATAAACTTCCATTGAATTTTTTTCATCGATTGACCTATATGCACTATCTATACAAATCCATCTAATGAATGCCAGCATACGATGCAGTTATCCATGAATCCAGTCTTTCGCACATTTTCTGTTCATCATGCAAATTCAGGTGCAGACGTTTACGGTACATCAACGCATTCCCTTGAGAACCCATCAGGGCATCACTGGGGAAACAACGAATATTTGGATACGGATCGAGGATGAAGGGATCGAAGGCTGGGGAGAGGCTTCCCCGATCGCGCTCGGAGAGGGTCGCCAATCCACCCAGACGATCGCCCGCTCCCTGCAAAAGATGGCATTTCTGCTCCGCTCCTTAAGTCCCTTAGAACGACAGCGGATCGATCGCATGTTGGTGGAAACCCAGGTGCCAGCGGCAGCCAGGGCGGCGGTGGATATTGCCCTCCAGGATTGGCTAGGCAAGCGAGTCGGCTTACCCCTGTGGCAAGTCTGGGGTTTGGATCGCGATCGAATTTGTCCCAATGCTGTCACGATCGGCATCAGTTCCCCAGAAGCAGCCCAGGAGCGGGTGAAGGCATGGCTGGGGCGCGGCACCGTCAACTCGCCTCGGCGAGAAATCCACGCCCTCAAGGTGAAACTTGGCAGTCCGGCTGGCATTGCCGCAGACCAAGCCATGTTCGTGGCGGTTCGCACAGCGGCTCCCCAAATTACGCAGGTGAGCGTTGATGCCGATGGGGGCTGGGCCGTGCAGGATGCGATCGAAATGAGCTATTGGTTGGCTGAGCAAGGCGTGAGTTACCTAGAGCAACCGATCGCCAAGGGATATAAGGATGAATTGTCCCAGCTTTACCGCACCTCTCCTGTACCAATTTTCGTAGACGAAGGTTGCAACACCCCTGAAGATATTGTGTCCTTAGGCGATCGGGTGCATGGCATCACAATTAACTTAATGCGCTGTGGCGGACTCAGTGAAGCGCGGCGCATGATTCACACTGCCCAGTCCTATGGATTAAAGATTTTGTTGAACTGTTCCTCAGATAGCACCTTGACCAACACAGCCGCCGCCCACCTTGCGCCCCTTGCCAACTACCTGAATCTCGATAGTCATCTCAATTTAGTGGATGATCCGTTCGTGGGTGCCCCTTTCCAAGATGGCTATCTCCTGCCCCCCACCTCACCAGGATTGGGGGTAATCCTGAGAAGTGCCAGTGCATCTTTAAAGCCTTGAATAAGACTGAAGGGCAAATAGTAAGGTTTAGGAACTTTTAGCAACACAAATCGTGGCTCAAAACTTACAAGATGGGCAACCTTTGCTCTGCCCACCTTATCCAGATGGTCATTGATTAATCTGCGACTTCTGAAGCGGGTGCCGACATGATCGAAACTGGAATAGAGGTGCGATCGATCTCTTATCGTTACGACCCTTGCATCCCCGGCAAAGCGAAGCGCTTTCTTCCTCCCACAATTAAGCCTTTCGGAGGGGGTCTGGGGGAAGCGTCTCGTCATCCAGAAGGGGGTTTGGGGGATCACCCCCAAGGGTCGGGTTGGGTCGGAACCCAGACTAAGCTGTATACCCAGGAGATTTCTGAGAAAGATTTTACCCCTGCATAGGCAAAGCATTCAGGCAGTAATTTTTGACCAATTCCAAAGCTTAGCTGTCGTAGCCTGCTTCTCGAAGAATATACTTTGCTCCTACATTCCCCTTTGCGATCGCTAGCCCTCATCCCCCAACCCCTTCTCCCAGAACGGGAGAAGGGGAGCCGGATTGAAGTCCCTCTCTCCTCTTGGGAGAGAGATTTAGGCTTCGACGTGAGCGCTCAGCCGAACAGTGAGGGTCTATAGTGGCTGTACAACAGGGTTTCCAGCACCTCCATAACAACTGTCCGAAGTATTCTTACTTAAAAGTCGATGTTTCCCCTAAGCCGATAAACTCCAAGAGAATCTTTTGTGCGGCTTCAACTAAGGGTTTGGTCTGACCTGCTCGAGTTGAGTAGTGATATCCGCGTTGAATATCCGTGGGAGTTAGGAGAGCCAGATCCCACCCTTCTCGTAAAACAAGACATGTCAGGTCAACGGTAAGGGGAGCGTGGAAAACGTGGCGCATGGCTTTAAGTCCGGGATAGCGGCCGAGTTTAGTCACGTCAGTGACGGCATAGCCAATTTCCTCTAGCAGTTCTCGACGCAGCGCGATTTCTGGGGTTTCACCGAGTTCGATGTGTCCCCCAAAGAAGCCCCAGTGACCAGGGTGGGCGATCGTGGGAATGTCGTCCCGTAATTGCATCAGAAATTGTCCATCACGGTGCAAGATGGCGATCGCCACCTCCACTTCGTACTTCATCTCATCCGCACTATCAGTCATCGCTATTTTGTTTCCTCTGTCCACTGTTCCTGCGCGTCCAGGTAAAGCTCCTGAGTTTGTTGTCCCCCACTGGCAACAGTTTGGTAGCGGGGTTGCCCCTTGACTAAAACACGACTCCCCGATCGCATTGGCTTAGCTTTAGTCACAACCCAGATGGTGCCCGTAGCGTCCCGCAGTTCGTAGGCTCTGGAACCCACAAATGGAGCTTGCTGCCCGACTTCACCTTCGAGGTAAACCGGATTGTTGAGGTCAGGGCGTTGTTGGAGAGTTTGAATAGGGGTAGCTTGGACATTGGGGCGAGCGATCGAAGCAGTGGATGAGTTGGGGTTAAGATCATTGTCCGATCGCGCCGGATTCATACATCCCGTCAAGGCCAGCGAGCAGAGGATGACACTGAACCACAGGACGGGTCTTGTTACTGTACTTGTTGTCACTGTAATCACCATTTGTAATCACCATTGAAGTGCCCACTGAATCAGTCGCTGTAACTACTCAGGCTGCTAACTCAATGTCGAGCCGCCCTCATCCCCCAGCCCCTTCTCCCAGTGGGGGAAGGGGAGCCGGATTGAAGTCCCTCTCCCCAGGGAGAGGGATTTAGGGTGAGGGTAGGCTGAGTAGTTACCAGTCGCTTTAAACAGTTGCATTGAGAAAGTATGTCCAAGAGGGATTGTAGCTAAATCAATTCCTAGGTAGTGGGAATTTTATATTCTTGAGCCAAGACGAACCCATAGCAAAGCAAAACCAGCCCAGAGATCCTGAGAGAACGATACAATAGTTAACAAATATCCTTCATTTTCTGCTTGAGTTATGCAGACTGCTTCAGTTCTCTCCACCGCTCCGCTTCCTGGCACCTACTGGTCTTGGCGCGATCAGGCTGTCTACTACGTCAAGATTGGTGAATCTCACAGCCAGCGCCCTCCGTTGCTGCTAGTCCACGGTTTTGGGGCATCCACAGACCATTGGCGCAAAACCATAGCTGGGTTGCGATCGGACTTTGAGGTGTGGGCGATCGATCTTCTGGGCTTTGGACGATCGGCGAAACCAAATTTGACCTACGGCGGTGACCTATGGCGCGACCAACTCCACGACTTCATCACCACTGTGATTGGACAACCTGTCGTGCTGGTAGGGAACTCCCTGGGTGGGTATACCTGCCTGTGTGTTGCTGCTCAGCGCCCTGAATCTGTCGCCGGATTGGTGCTACTCAACAGCGCCGGCCCCTTTACCGAGATTCAAGTTGAGCCTCCCAAGCCTGATCCAATCCGCGAGATGTTTGGCAGCTTTATGCGAGGGCTATTTCGCCAACCATGGGCTAAGTTTATATTGTTTCAATACCTCCGTCAGCCCTGGGTGATTCGCCAAACCTTGCAAAAGGTCTATTTAGATCAGAGTGCGATCACAGACCAGCTTGTAGACGAAATCTACCGCCCGTCCTGTGATCCTGGTGCAGCAGAGGTGTTCGCTTCCATGTTCAGCAATCCTCAAGGTGAAAAAGTGGATGTGTTGTTGAAACAAATGCAGTGCCCATTGCTGTTGTTGTGGGGCGAAGCTGACCCCTGGATTAGCGCCCAGACTCGATCGCTCAAGTTTCAGCAGCACTATTCTCAGTTAACAGAATATTTTCTGCGGGCAGGACACTGCCCCCATGACGAAGTTCCAGACCAAGTAAACGAGTTGATTCGCCACTGGATGTCAGACCTAATCGTTGAACCCATTACCCAAGTTGCCCAGTAGAGCACAATTGACATAGCTCAGCGGTTCGATCGCACTGACCAACAAGCAATATAGTTGGTAGCGATCGAGAAGCCCCTACCTCCCCAAGATCACGAGGAAGTAGGAGCTTTCATAAGGGGTTTCAAAGCAAGAACTTCAGACCCAGATAAAAATAGTCTCAGAAATCGTCTAGGGTGTCATGCTGCTCCACTCCTGGGCGCGAATCCGGCCCAGAAGTTCGTACTTGCTATTCCCTTCTGGCTTAAAGATCAGAGCTTCTCCCTCTTCAGGAACAAACCCCAAGGTTGCTTTGATATTGGTGCTGTGGGAAATCAGAATGGTATTCGTTCCGGTGGCGGGCAGGTTGGACAGCAATGGCTTCAGCATTGAGGCCGCTTTTTTCTCGTCTGCGCTAGAGTTGGTGACATAATTCAACGACCGAGAGGGTTCAACCCGAGAAAAGGCCAGGCGGCCTGTATCCATGGCGCGGCAAAAGGGACTGGAGAAAACCTTGCCAACCGGAATTTGTAGGGTATCGATTCCCTGACCAATCTGGCGAGCGTCGATTCTGCCCTCACGGGACAGATTCCGTTGGGTATTGCAGTTATTCAGGTCAACCTTCGCGGCATCTTCCTGACTTTTATTACTGGCTGCATGGCGAATCAAAATAACGTGGCCTCCTTGACGTAGGGGAGCCACCAAGTCCTGTCCTTTTTTCAGCGCATTCTGGGCGATCGCAGACAACGACAAACTAGAAATCCCAACCAACAGTAATGCTCCAAGCCTTTTCATACTATCTCCTTCAGCTAAAAGCTAGATGATTGTCTTTTCACGCTTGATGCTAGGAGTAAAGAGGCATCTGGTCAAGTATTACAGCTTACAGGATAAAAAACTTAACTCATGCTCTGAGGTAAGCCATTAGTGCAGCTTTGCAGAAGTTTCTGATCAGTTAGGGGGATTGTGTTTAGTTTTTAGTTTTGAGTTTTTAGTGCTGCTCACTTACTGCTACTAATCTGTAAGGCGATGTGTAACTTAAAGTCTGCCCTCATCCCCCAGCCCCTCTCCCCTCTCCCCTTTTGGGATCTGACCATTACCAACATTTTCGAGAAATAGAAGATTTCTCAAAAATGTAAATTCTAAACTCCAATACCATCGTCAAAGGTTTCTGCAAACTTATAGGGTCGCTACACCGCGTTTCAGTTACAGAAACCTCGTCAAGAGGGGATTATTGATGGCTAATCGATTGAGCTTCAGGAATGGAGGGGGATGAGGAAACGATCGCAGGTAGCACCGATCGCCCCCGCCAATACAGCCCACCTGCCACTAAAAGAACAATCAACAACGTCCCTAAACCGAGGGGACTGGGGAGCCAGAAGGTGGCTTCTAGGTGATTCAGTTCGCTAGGTTTGAGAACCCAAGCGATACGCTGTCCCCGTTGGTGGATGTTTGCTGCATCTACACTACTCGCCCCCCACGGCGTAGTGAGGTGAAGTTTCAGGTCAAGCAAGGAGCCAGGGCTAACCAAAACATTGCCATTGGCAGCGATGACCCCCAAGGGACGGAGGTCAATGTCGTAACGCAACCGATCGCGCACCAACAGCAAAAAGTTACTCTGGGTTAGCGTCAGGTGAGATTTCAAATCAGGTAAATCGGCAAAACCACCCGCCCCAGGTTTGCCATTAGTCTTGCGTTGGGAGATGGGATTAAAAAATTCGTTAAACTTCGTTGCTAAATCAGAGCCATCTGTGAAGGGAATCGTGACGACTATCTCCTGATTCGATCGCCGGGTTTTACCGTGAAGTTGCTTAGCCCGACGCTCTAGCGTTCCTAGCCACTGATCAGCCGTAGTGCTGCTGAAGGAGGTGAGCCGCTCCCCTAGCTGAATGCGCTGTACAATTTCGCCCTGATTGGGACTGTCAATGTGAATGCCCACATCGTATTTGACGCAACCGGACAGCAGCAGAGCCGATCCCAACAACACCCAGATTGTGAGCGATCGGACAAACCGCTGCGCCATCCTCTGCAACCTGACCAGGAGTGTCATCCCAATGGCTAAAATCATTGATTGCACAACCCCATACTCCCTATTGACCGCACATCGCCCTTAAGTATACAGGTTGACGATCGCCCTACACTATTATTCAAGTTAGAAGTCTTCTAGACTCATTTCTGGATACTTGAAAAATTCGGAGTTTTGGTAGAGGTTTTATTAAATTCAGGACTTATTTATCGATCGCACGGGAGTTGGCACCACAAATCAGGACAGTTCCATAAACTGGAGTAGGCGCTAAACCCACCCTTGACTGATCGGTTTCACACAAGATGGCTGGCATAATGGGCACCCCATCACCAGCGACAGTAATCAGTCCTACCATACCTACATAGGGCTTAAGGTGGGGTTGCAGCGATTTACCGTGTCCTAAGACAAAGATATCTGTACCAGTGGTATTGATGTCGATCGCAAACTCGTAGGTCTTCGTTTGAGTTGGAATTCCCAAACCTAGGAAATCTACAGTGGGTGAGAATGCTGTGTTTTCTAAATAGTACGATTGCTGCGCTCGGTTCATAGAACCTACATAAACTTTGGCAGTGGACTGTTGAGCTTTAGCCGCCTGACCCAAAAAAGAGGGGAGGGAGACCGCAGCTAAAACCCCAATGATCACAATCACCACCAACAACTCAATGAGTGTAAATCCTGTTTCTGGATTTCTTAGCTTCAAATAGCGTAAGAGCCTAATTTTAAACTCTATTTTCACAAAAAATCCCCTCAGTAATGATGGCAAAGCCTGGCTGAGGTAGAGTGCAACACCTGAAACGTCTAGTTAACCCATTGATCAGAGGGAGACGAACGTTTCCGGCAAAATTAGTGACTTAGTGACAAACTTGACCGAAACTTTATAAATTTTGTGGACAAGCATTGTATCCCCATCCGAATCGCATACCAAAGCAGTTTTTATTGGAAGATGCTAGTTCTTAGGGATTTACACCAAAATGAATGAACGATCGAAATTTGCGAAATAGACACGCTTTGCTTCGCCCGTACTGCCCAGGTGGTATGTTCTTAACCTGCAACTCCCTTTGTCTTAATCTTGCAAGCTACGAGACTTGCCAAGCTATAAGAGTTAAGGAGTTAGCCCTTGCTCTTTCCAGGGAAGCTCGATCGCAAACTCTGATCCTTGCCCTGGAATCGACGCACAATTCAAGGAGCCGCCATGCTTTTCCACAACGACTTGATAGCTAATAGACAAACCCAATCCAATACCACGACCAACAGGTTTGGTGGTGAAAAAAGGGTCAAAAATGCGTGCCTTCACAACATCGGTCATACCAACACCATTGTCAATCACACGAATCAGAATCCGAGTTCTATCAACAACAGTTGTCTGAATTTGGAGGGTGGGAACAAAAGAGTTTAAGGGTATGTTCCTTTCTACCTCAGCTTCGATTCTATCCCGCAGAGCATCAATGGCATTGTTGAGCAAATGCATAAATACCTGATTCAGTTGCCCGGCATAGCACAAAATTTTGGGCAAGTCGCCGTACTGCTGTATGACCTGAATTCCTCGCAGGCGGCTTCCCAACAACATCAAAGTACTGTCGATACCTGCATGGAGATCGATTGTCTTTAGCTCAGCTTCATCCAAATGGGAAAAGGTGCGGAGCAATCGCACGATACTGTATATACGTTCTGTACCAACCTGCATCGAGAGTAATAGCTTCAACAGGTCTTCTTGAATAAACTCTAGGTCATTCCGTTCAGACCACTCTTGAATCTCCGGTGTGCTTTGGGGAAACTGGTTCTGGTATAAGCGCAGGAGTTCCAACAAATCCTGGACATAGCCACTGGCATGGGTGACGTTGCCTTGAATGAAACTAACAGGATTATTAATTTCGTGGGCAATTCCTGCTACCAATTGTCCCAGAGACGACATTTTGGCACTTTGCACCAATTGAGACTGGGCTTGCTGTAAGTCTTGCAACATCAATTGCAATTGAGTGTTGCGATCGGAAACCTGCTTCTGTAGATGCCGCAAATTCAACTGATTCTCCACCCGTGCCAACACCTCTTCCAGTTGAAAAGGCTTGGTGATGTAGTCCAAACCACCCACAGCAAAAGCCTTGACTTTATCTAAAACCTCATCTGAGGCACTGATAAAGATCACGGGAATATCAGAGGTTAGAGCATCTGCCTTGAGTTTTTGACAAACCTCATACCCCGTCATTCCTGGCATGTGAATATCAAGCAAAATCAAGTCAGGGAGTAGTTTAGATACCGCCTTTAACGCTATGTCACCATTAATTGCCGGTCGGACTCGGTAACCTTTTTCGGTCAGCATTGCTGAAAGGACATTCAGGTTTGCTGGAGTATCATCCACAATCAAAATATTGCCCTTAGTAACACTCATGACTGTGTTGGCTGAATTAAGGTTTGGTAGGGTAAGGTTCATAGAGCAATCCTATTTGAATTGTGAAAAAAGGGGCTAAAGGTAGCCTTGTTCCAAGAACCACTCTTTTTCACAAATGATTTAGGATCGCGATGGATAATCATGGGAAACAGTAATGGCATGAACATTAACATTGGAATCTGGTGCTATGTCTATAAGGCAAGGGTAGTTCACTCCTAGGTAGGAGTTGCTCCCTAAACCAACGTTTGTAAGCGATCGAAGCGGTAATTGATCACGAGATGGTTTAAGGCATTTGCTAACTCATGGTTCGATTGACGAATAATTTCTACTACCCCTTGTGCAGCATGAACATCCAACTCCTCCACAGCCTGTCGCAAGTTCTCAATTAGCTCAGTCGGCAAGGTCGCAAGCATTTCTGGTGTCACCTCCATCGTTTGATTCAACGTGTCCACCTCTGTTTCCTCATAAATAAACTCTATGCCTAAATGTTCGGCTAACTTGGCAAAGATCGTCGATTCCCGGGCCGGCTTGCGAACAAAATCATTACATCCAGCAGATAGCACCATCGATCGCTCGTGTTCAAAAACACTCGCAGTCAAAGCAATAATAGCTGTTGCCTGTCCTTTAACCGTCGCTTTAATGTGCTTTGTGGCCTCATAACCGTCCATCACTGGCATTCGCATATCCATCCAAATGAGGTGCGGCTCCCAAGCTTCCCAGACTTCGATCGCCTCTGCACCATTCGTGGCTTCCCTAACCGCCAACCCCACAAGCTGCATCCACTCCAGCAACAAACGGCGGTTCTCTGGTTTATCATCGACAATTAAAATTCGATACTGTTGCTGAGCATTAGCAACGCCCACAACTCGGCGATTCGTGTCAGCCTGCCGAAGTTCTGTGGGGTTTGCCAGCTTTGCTTGCACCTGAAACTTAAACACCGTGCCCCGATACACTACGCTTTCTACCGTAATGTCGCCCCCCATCAGCTTGACAAATTGATGACTAATGGCTAACCCAAGCCCTGTTCCTTCCTGCAAATTTGCGCCACTTTCAGTTTGCACAAAAGGTTGAAACAACTTATCGAGTTCATGCTTGCCAATGCCAACGCCTGTATCCTCTACTTCAAAATAGATGGGGAAGGCACCAGTTCCTAAACTCGTGTCAGAACCCATGCCAGGGTTGGGGGCTAGGGATGGCTTGACGGCCACTCGCAGCGCCACACCCCCTTCTTTGGTGAATTTAATAGCGTTGCCAATTAAATTAATCAACACTTGTCGAAGTTTACCTTCATCACCATAAATATAGTGCGGCACGTCGGGAGCAATTTCTACTAAGAGTTGCAGGTGCTTCATCTCAGCCCGGACTCCCATCATGGCAGCAATGCTTTGTACGAGTTGGTGTAAATCGAGGGCCGACTCGTGTAGCGCTGCCTGCCCTGCTTCAATTTTGGACATTTCCAACACATCGCTAATCAGTCCCAGCAAATGCTCACCGCTCTGGGAGATTGTGTTAAGCCGATCGCGTTGCAACCCCGTCAAGCTACTATCCCGGCTCATCAATTGACAGAAGCCCAAAATGGCATTCAAAGGCGTGCGTAACTCGTGGTTGGCACTCGCAAAAAACACACTCTTAGCCGCATTAGCCGCCTCAGCGCTATCTTTGGCGCTGGCAAGCTCGGCTGTCCGCTCCTCAACCCGATGTTCCAAGTCTTCGTTGGATTTCTCTAAGGCAATGAAGGATTCCCGCAATTGTTGGGCCATCTGGTTGAAGGACTGGGCAAGGACACTCAACTCGTTGACACCGCCAGCTTTCACCTGTTGAGTTAGCTCATCGCTGACGTGGGATTCCCGTGCGCCTTGGGCGATCGACTTGGAAGCGGCACTCAAGCGCAGAATCGGTTCAGTAATCCAACGAGAGGTGTAGAAACCCACGAGAACCGCCAGCACCAAAGTACCCAGGGAAAGCCAGAGGGTTAGGCGAGTGTTTTCGTGAATTTGCTGCATGAAGTCAGCTTCCGGGATCACGACCACCATCAGCCAATCTAAGCCGTGTGAATCTTTCAGGGGAGTAACCCGCACAAATCGGCGATCGTCACCAGAGCCAAACTGTAACTGCTGATAGCTTTGGATTGTTGCCAAGTTGCCCAATTGTTGCTGCAATTGCTCAGCGGTCGATCGAATTAAGGGTTGGCTACTCTTCAGGGCACTGAGCCGCTGCCGTTCTTTGCCCACAGTGATGAAGGGTGGCTCTGAGGCTGAACTGGCGACGATATCTCCCGATCGTTCCATGATGAACGCCTGTCCAGATTCACTAATCTTTAACTTGTTGAGAAAATTACTAATTTGGGTCAAGGTAAAGTCGATCGCAATCACACCCTGCAATCCACCCTGGCGATCGTAAATTGGGATCGTGGGTGTGATCCCCAAATCGGGTGTATCCGAAAAAACATAGATGGATGACCACGCGGGTTTTCCTGCCTGCACTGCTTGCTTGTACCAGTTGCGAGTCCGGGGATCATACTTGCTGGCTCGATTGAGAGCAGTGCGCCGCCCCTGAGCATCCACGTCATACACCTGCCGATTGGGGGCTGTAGACCGATCGCGGATATAAATACCGGGAGGTTTTTCCGTCACGACCATCAGAAAGTCTCCGGCTTCACTGCCATAGAAGAGAGAAGTCACGATCGGACTCAAATTGGCTTGCTGCCAAAAGTAGGGTTCTAGTTGCTTAAAATTCTTCGGATCGTAAATTCCAGCGCGAATGGCCGCTTCATTCGTCCGCAGGAACAGATAGGGTGTGTCGGAATAGGATTGGATACGCTCTTCAATCCGATCGCTAACCTCTCGACTCAGCCGGGTTGCCAGATCTCTCACCGCTCGTTGTCCATTCACAAAGGAGAACCAACCTACCAACCCAACTGTGACAACAAGTTGTAACACAAATGGCACAACCAGCAAGACGCGCAAAGGAATAGTCCGGGTCGGAGGAGAGTGAGTCATAGTTGTTAATTCGCAAAACAGGTTTGAGCTAATCTCGCAGAAGTTTAATTTGCCTGATTACCCTTACAAATCCCCCCAAATCAGTCAGGCAAATTTGCATATAGGTATCCGAATAACGACCTATGTAATATCTTACAGCCAACAGATTAATAATTATTAGTCGTGTTAATGCTAGCCACACGTCGATCCCTAGCTCGTCTAAACTCTGATGGTTTACAGAAGATTAATTAAGTCAATCACCTAAATTTCCATCAAATATCGGTCGGGTCAATGCCCAGTTCTCGCAGTTTTGCCGCCAGCTTTTCTGCCCGCTGGTATTCTTGTTCTGCCCGTAGCTGCTCCCGTTCTGCCTGCTCCTGGGCTGCTTCCTCTGGCAAGGACACCAATTGGCGATCGTCCGTAAAAAATCGTAGTTGCTCCCCATGAATCCCCAAATAAAGTCCTAACTCATGGCTCCACAACCAACCCTCAGCCGTGGGCACCAAATCTTTGTAATCACCATCCACAAGGTGAAAGCCCTGAAACTCAAGCGTGTGGGGATCAAACCAGAAATAATTAGGAGTGCGAAAGGTATCCTGATAAAGCTGCTTCTTGAAGCCTCGATCCACTGCCGCTGTGGAGTCAGAAAGTAGCTCTACGATGACATTGGGATACTTGCCATTTTCATGCCACACTGTCCAACTCCGGCGGTCTTTCTGTTCAACCCCAAGGACAACGAAGAAATCTGGCCCACGGAAAAACTCTGATTTCCTCTGATTTGGGCTGTAGAAAATAGTCAAGTTGCCAGCCACATAAAAGTCACGACGATCGCGCCACCACCCCTTCAAAAGGCGGATAAGCAGGTCAATTTGGTCTCGATGTTTGTCGCTTTCTAAGGGCAGTTCATCACTCTCTCCATCATTGGGAGGAAAGGGAATGCCCGCTACAGTTGCAACTGCTTCAAGCTCTGCTCTCACATCTAAAGAAACGTCTTGAGAATCCAGTACTGAAGGTTGAGACATAACAGCCCTGCTTTAACGTTGATTCACTGTACAAGGTGAAGCAAATTCATAGGAATTAACCTTCTACTTGCCCTATGGTAAATCCTTCTGTTTAAGTTTATTTTAAGTAGTCTCGATCGCGCTTTATCTGTAAACCCAGTTCAAATTAATTCCTGCAAAATCGGAAATAGCTGTGCGGACGATCGTTCTACCATAAACCTCTTTCAAACCTAAACCTGATTGCTATAGTGTTGGCCGTCCCCAGCTTAAGATTCGGTCATGAAATATTTCTACTCCGTTCTGTCCTGCCTCAGCCTCAGCGCGATTTTCTTTGCTCAAGTCAGCCTTGCCCGAAACCGCCCCGCTGAGCTTTCCCAACCTGCTGCTGTGCAGTCATCTCAGCCCGAACTGCACCTAGCTCAAGCTCAAGCCATGAACTATGTGAACCGGGGGTTATTGAGAAATCGGCGAGGAGATTACCAGGGAGCCGTGAGCGATTTTACCCAGGCTTTGCAACTTGACCCAACCTACATTGATGCCTATAACTATCGCGGGGCGAGCCGTAGCGTATTGGGTGACTCCCAAGGGGCGATCGATGACTTTACCCAATCGATTAAGCTGAATCCCCGTGATGCAGCAGTCTACTTAGGGCGAGGATTGGTGCGCGACGTAGCAGGAGACAGACGCGGGGCGATCGATGACTTTACCAAAGCGATCGCCCTTCAGCCCACCTACACCGATGCCTACCTCAACCGGGGAGTGAGTCGAGCAGTGATTGGAGATCAGCAGGGAGCGCTTGACGACTACAATCAGGTGATTCAAATTCGCCCCAACGATGCAGAAGCTCACTACAACCGGGGCTTACTCTTACTCAGTGTTAGCGATCGAGCCAGTGCCCTCACTGCGTTTGAAAAAGCAGCGGACTACTTCCGGCGAAAAGGAGACGCAAATGGGTATCAGTTAGCCGTAAAACAGATTATTTTACTACACAGATAGCTTTATCTAATATCTCAATGTATCTAAAAGTAGCAGTAGGCGATGTGCAACTTAAAGTCTGCCCTCATCCCCCAGCCCCTTCTCTCACTGGGAGAAGGGGAGCCGGATTGAAGTCCTTCTCCCCAGGGCTTGTCATTACCAACATCTCTTAAAAAGCTTAGAGGGTGCCTGAAAAATGCCATAGACCTTACATTCGCCCCCTTTTCATGGATGCCTGAAAGGCTTTAAGAACCCAATTCTGGGGACTTCAATCTCAGAACCTCCCCCCAGAATTGGCTTGTCATTACCAACATCTTTTAAACAGCTTAGAGGGTGTCTGAAAAATGCCACAGACCTTGCACTTGCCCCCTTTTCATAGATGCCTGAAAGGCTTTAAGTCCCCAATTCTGGGGGACTTCGATCTCAGAACCCCCCAGAATTGGGGGGCAGGGGGGCGGTTCGGGCGACAATTCGGGCCTTTTCAGACAGCCTCTTACACAACGAAGCTGCTGAAGTTTGACTTTGTTCTCAACAGCCAATATTTATTGACAATGAGTAACAAAGGTCTGGGGTTTAGAATTTACATCTTTGGGAAATCTTCGATTTCCCAAAGATGTTGGTAATGACAAGCCTTTTGAGAGAGGGGTTGGGGTGTAGCCTACTTCCCGAAGGTGGACGGTTCGGAAAAGTTGCACATCACCTAGTAGTCTGTCAACAATTGATTGACGGGTAGCCGAAAGCCGGGAGGTTAGTTGGAGTTAAATTTTGAGGGTTTTCGACTCCTCAAAATTTTCTTGACAGAACACTAATAATGTAGAACTTACGCATAAGCCCCTTGTTTGTGTGAGATTGTCTAGCAATGAACTCTAATTGCATAAGTCCCATAGTGGCGTGGACTTCTACAGAAGCTTATTCTTCTACATCCGCCATGGAGTCCTTCAGATAGCTCAGCCCCTTCTTAACTCGACGGGATACTGTCACAGCACTGATTCCGAGGCGTTCTGCGGTTTCCTTCTGAGTTAAATCGTACAGAAACACAAATTCCAGAATTTCCCGTGTCCGCTTTTCCAAATGAACAAGAGCTTGTTGCAAGCGAATCTGGTCTTCCTGAGCAAGCTGGAAACTACGGTATCGACTATCGGGAACCATCTCGCCTAGAGAGGTGGAACCTTCATCTTCTTCCCGGACAGGAGCATCAAGGCTCAGAGGGACTCTGTTGCGGCACGCCAGCTTAATTTCTTGCCACTCGCTTAAGGAAATCTCTAACTCCGCTGCCATTTCAGCATCTGTGGGTTGGCGGTTCAGTTGCTCCCGCAGGGCCTGCATGACCCAAAATCCCTGCCTTTGCAGAGCTAGCCAGCGCCGTGGGATGCGAACTGACGACCCTTTATCTCGCAAATAGTGTTGAATTTCACCCCGAATGTAGGGAATTGCAAAGGAACTAAAGGCATGTCCCTTGGACATATCAAATCGCTCAACCGCACGAATTAGCCCGACGCAACCCACTTGAAGTAAATCTTCATATCCTTCGGTACACTGGGTAATCCAGTGGTGGGCTTCTCTCCTCACCAATCCCAGATTTAGGCTGACTAATTTGTTACGCAGACGAGGATTAGGAGATTTTTGATACTCTCGCAGCAGTTGCAAGCTCTCGCTCTTTAATTCAGTAGTGACGGGTGTAGACATCTCAGGAATTTGGGTGGTAGGGCAGTAACGCTAAAATGTGGAGCAGAGCGAGCCTTAGTTACATTCACAGCAACAAATTAGTCTTGTCAGAATTCAAGACTGTTCACTGTGACTCAAGACATAATTTCCGAGAAGTATGTTACAACCTTACAATTCAAGCTTTAAAGGGTTCTACTTTGAAGCTTAAGTAAAGGACATCGTCACTTAGCTTGGGATTGTTTGCCCTAGCCTGCTTGCTCTATCTGCCACAAACCTCATTTGCCAACTTTGCAGGTTGACTCATGCAGTTTCTGTTGCTGATAGAACGTTAGGAATAGACGATCGACACACATGTACACGCTCAATACATTACACCCTGTTGACCTACATTTAGCTGGTCATAGCCTAAACTTATTCGTTGTTGTTGGTTTCTTTCAACTGCATTTCTACGGAACAAATTTTGAGGATTAACCAACCTTGAAAGTGACCCAAATCACTTTGTGACAGTGTTTTCAGCGCCACGAATTAGGGAGTTTCTGATAATCACCACCTAAGTTTTAGCTCTATGAAACGATGTAAGAGGTGCTGGCTCGGCGATCGAATTAGGTTTAAGGATGTGGTAACAAAGGCTAAACAAAACGTTTTTTTACTAAGAGTTTTAAGATTGCTACCTTCTATGGAAGCTGATGACGTTGGATTTTATGAAGTCACAGCCTTCAGCTAACTGGAATCTCAGTATATTACCGTAGAGCCTATCTTTTGTTGATGGTGTGCCTCTGATGTTTAAAAAATGTTTGTAAACACAAATTGCGCTCCGATCCGTCCCCTTTTCATGTATGCCTGAAAGGCTTTAAGGCCCCAATTCTGGGGAACTTTGAACAAAAACGGCTCGGAAGCCTCCCAGAATTGGGGGGGTTGGGGGCGAGTGCAAAACTACACGCTAATTTACAAACACTTTCTTAAGGATGTTTAAGTGAAAGCGGGTTAGCTAAATGACTGTATTATTCAGATGCTGAAAACAGAAGTAGTGCCCTGAGCAGATTGCAATTCTGCCACAAAATCAAGATCTAAACTCCGCTCGGAAAACCGGAGTTTTATGAGATGATGAAATGGCAATATTCATTTAAGTTTTTCTACTTAGAGGTGTATAGATATGACTCTTAGGTTGGGCGATACAGTGCCTGATTTCACTCAAAACTCTACTGAGGGTGAAATCAGTTTTTACGATTGGGCAGGGGATAGCTGGGTTGTTTTGTTCTCCCATCCCAAGGATTTTACGCCGGTTTGTACGACTGAACTGGGGCAAGTAGCCCACCTTAAGCCCGAATTTGACAAGCGCAATGTAAAGGTGCTGGCCTTGAGCGTTGATGATGTTGATTCCCATAACGGCTGGGTTGGCGATATTGAAGAGACCCAGGGAGCCAAGCTCAATTACCCTATTTTGGCTGATCCCGATCGCAAGGTGTCTGATTTGTACGACATGATTCACCCCAATGCGAACAATACGCTGACGGTGCGATCGGTCTTCATCATTGATCCCAATAGAAAGCTGCGGTTGACCTTCACCTATCCAGCCAGCACGGGACGCAATTTTGATGAGTTGCTGCGGGTGATTGATTCATTGCAATTGACCGATCACCACAGTGTGGCCACACCTGCTAACTGGAAGGATGGCGATGACTGCGTAGTTGTGCCATCCATCCAAGATCCAGAGGAGTTGAAGCAGAAGTTTCCCAAGGGCTATACGGTGGTTAAGCCCTACCTCCGTATGACTCCTCAACCCAACAAGTAGCGATCGACGATCGTTGAGATAGTTTATACACAAAAAAGAGACACGAAGCCGTGTCTCTTTTTTGTTGAGAGCAGACCATGTATTGGTGGCAAGTTCACAAAGGAAACGGCCTTCACCTGCCGCATTGGTTCAGATTCACTCTAGGATCTTTAAAAACTAAGTTAGGAAAACGGGTATGGATGTGAAGCAAGGGTTTGTGGGAGCCGTGGGGAATACACCTTTGATTCGGCTCAATAGTGTGAGTGACGAAACGGGGTGTGAAATTCTAGGTAAGGCGGAATTTCTAAATCCGGGTGGCTCGGTGAAAGACCGGGCGGCCCTTTACATTGTGCAAGATGCGGAAGCCAAGGGACTGCTGAAGCCAGGGGGAACGGTTGTAGAGGGGTCGGCGGGGAATACGGGGATTGGCTTAGCGCACATTTGCAATGCCAAGGGGTACAAGTGCTTGATTGTGATCCCAGAAACCCAGTCTCAGGAGAAAATCGACGCGCTGCGGACGCTGGGAGCAGATGTACGAACTGTTCCGGCTGTGCCTTATACCAATCCCAATAATTACGTCAAGCTGTCAGGCAGATTGGCGACAGAAATGGAGAACGCCATCTGGGCCAACCAATTTGATAATGTGGCCAATCGGCACGCCCATTACGAGACAACGGGCCCCGAAATTTGGCGGCAAACGGATGGCAAGGTGGATGTGTGGGTGTCGTCGATCGGCACGGGTGGCACATTTGCTGGCGTATCAATGTTTTTGAAGGAGCAGAATCCAGCGATTAAATCCATTATTGCTGACCCAATGGGGAGTGGGTATTACAGCTATGTCAAGACAGGAGAACTCAAGACTGAGGGCAGTTCCATTACTGAGGGCATCGGTAATAGTCGGATCACAGGTAACTTGGAAGGTGCGCCGATCGATGATGCCGTCCAAATCACCGATCGAGAATGTGTGCGCTTAATCTATCAACTGCTGCAAAAAGATGGATTGTTTATGGGCGGCTCGGTGGGGATCAACGTTGGGGCGGCGGTGGCAATGGCGAAGCAACTTGGGCCAGGGCATACGATCGTCACGATTCTGTGCGATGGTGGAGCGCGGTATCAATCCCGATTATTCAATCGAGAGTGGTTGATGATGAAGGGATTGGTTGATTAGAACTCAGTATCTTGAACGATCGCCCCTTCAAAATTGGCATTGGTCAAGTCTGCGTCTCTAAAGGAAGTGTTACCTGCTCCTTCTGCTTCATTGACTGCTTGCAGGAAGAGGGCAACGGCAAATCCAACCCCAATCATGGCGGCGGTCATGGGGATCAGCCCGGTGCCAATATTTCCCTGGATAAACGTTATGAAGCCCCCACACCCAGCCACGGCTGCTGCGCCTGCGGTTGCGCCTGCGAGAACTCCCGGTTCAGCCTTGGTGACCACTGTTGCCCCGATCGCCATCCCCACGATCGCCAATCCCCCTGCCTCAAACCCGGCGACCAAACCAGTCATTGCCCCAGCCAAGGTCGTGACGATCGCTGTACCCCCAGCCCGTGTGATCAACTCTCTAACCTGACGGCGGGTGCGCCCTGCTGTGACATACTGAAAATTTGCGCCCTGCAACTGCGCTTCCCGGAAATCACACCCGCGAATATCAGAGCCGCTGAAGTCTGCCCCGGTCAAGTCTTGCCCCTTGAAGGAGCGATTTCGTAGATCTTGATTCGAGAAATTCGCCGATCGGATGGGGGGCATGGCTACGCGAAGGCAAAGATACCCCCATTGTTAACCCATAAGATGAGCCTGTGCTATTGATGCGAGGATTTTATGTCTAGCTCCCCATCTACGTCCTTACCCGTGTCTCCTTCCCCTCCCCCCTGCTCCCCTGAAGACATTGCCGCTGAAGGGTTGAAGCCGACAGAGTATGCCGAGATTGTCAAGCGGTTGGGGCGGCATCCTAATCGTGCTGAGTTAGGCATGTTTGGGGTGATGTGGTCAGAGCATTGCTGCTACAAAAATTCGCGCCCCTTGCTGAAACAATTTCCCACTCAGGGGAAGCGGGTACTCGTGGGCCCAGGGGAAAATGCTGGAGTTGTGGATCTGGGCGATGGGTTGCAGTTGGCGTTCAAGATTGAGTCCCACAATCACCCCTCGGCTGTGGAGCCATTCCAAGGAGCAGCCACCGGAGTGGGCGGCATTCTCCGAGATATTTTCACGATGGGAGCGCGGCCGATCGCCCTCCTCAATTCGTTACGGTTTGGCTCCTTGGAAGATGCTCGGACGCGGCGGCTGTTTACTGGAGTCGTGGCGGGGATCGCTCACTATGGCAACTGTGTGGGAGTGCCCACCGTCGGCGGTGAGGTAGCCTTTGATCCCGCCTATGGGGGGAATCCTCTGGTCAATGCGATGGCTCTAGGGTTGATGGAAACCCCAGAGATCGTCAAGTCGGGTGCCCAGGGGATTGGGAATCCAGTTCTCTACGTGGGTTCCACTACCGGACGGGATGGCATGGGAGGAGCCAGCTTTGCCAGCGCGGAATTGAGTGCCGAATCGGAAGCCGATCGCCCAGCGGTGCAAGTTGGCGATCCCTTCCTGGAAAAGTCCCTGATTGAAGCCTGCTTGGAAGCCTTTAAAACTGGGGCAGTGGTGGCCGCCCAAGACATGGGAGCAGCGGGGATCACCTGCTCCACCTCAGAAATGGCAGCGAAGGGCGGGGTGGGTATTGAACTGGATTTAGACCTGATCCCCGTGCGAGAAACGGGAATGGTGCCCTACGAATATCTGCTTTCTGAGTCTCAGGAGCGAATGTTGTTTGTAGCTCAGCGGGGGCGAGAGTCAGAATTGATTGAAATTTTCCACCGATGGGGGCTTCATGCCGTGGTTGCTGGCACCGTAATTGCGGAGCCGATCGTCCGTATTTTGTTCCAGGGGCAGATAGCCGCAGAGATCCCCGCCGCTGCCCTTGCTGAAAATACCCCCCTTTACCACCGGGAATTGCTGACAGAGCCGCCAGAGTATGTGCGACAAGCGCAGGCATGGACGATCGCCGCCCTGCCCCCTTACACCCAGGAAGGAATTATTGTCGTTGGGCAATCTCAAACCTGGACTGAAATTTTGCTCCGGTTATTGGATGTCCCGACGATCGCCTCCAAACGCTGGGTATATCGCCAATACGACCATCAGGTGCAAAATAATACGCTCATGCTACCCGGAGCCGCTGATGCTGCTGTGATTCGGCTCCGCCCTCAACTTGACACGACACAAACTCCCGACACGCTAGTTAAGGGAGTGGCGGCCACCGTAGACTGTAATGCTCGCTACGTCTACCTCAACCCCTACGAAGGAGCGAAAGCAGCCGTGGCAGAAGCCGCGCGAAACCTGAGTTGTGTGGGAGCCGAGCCGATCGCCGTCACGGATAATTTGAACTTTGGCAGCCCAGAACATCCCGTGGGCTACTGGCAACTAGCGGAAGCCTGTCGCGGGATCGCTGAAGCTTGTAGCGAATTGGCTACGCCTGTCACCGGGGGCAATGTGTCGCTCTACAACGAAACCTTGGATGCTGCGGGCAATCCCCAGGCGATTTATCCCACCCCTGTGATCGGCATGGTGGGACTGATCCCCGATTTAAGCAAGGTCTGTGGGCAAGGCTGGAAGACTGAGGGCGACTTAATTTATCTGCTGGGACAGAGCGATCCCAGCCGGATCGGGCTGGGCGCTTCAGAATACCTGGCGACGATTCACGCCACGATCGCTGGACAACCAACCCTCATTGATTTCGACCTAGAACGCCGCGTCCAACTGGCGTGTCGGGAAGGCATTCGCCACGGCTGGGTGCGATCGGCCCACGATTGTGCTGAGGGCGGGCTAGCGGTTGCCCTAGCTGAAGCGTGTATCAGCACTGGCTATGGAGCAGCAATTACGTTGGAAAAGGAAGATGCCCAGCGCTGGGATGAATTGCTCTTCGGAGAAGGAGGCGCTAGAATTCTCGTCTCTGTGTCTCCAGAGTTCCAGTCTGCTTGGGAATCCTATCTACATCATCAATTATCAGATGCTTGGAGGGTTTTAGGAGCCGTCGGTAGCGCAGACGGTTTTCTGGAGATGCGGATGACCGGCCAGCACCCCTTAATCAACGCTAGGATCGGGGATATGCACGATCGCTGGCAAGGCTCGATCGAACGTCGCTTATCCGTGTAGGGTTCTCAGATGTCATTTACATTTCGTAGCCTGAACACATAAATCCTACATTTGCTCACACTCTAGTAGTCTGTCAATCATTAATTGACGGGTAGCTGAAAGTCGGGAGGTTAGTTGGAGTTAAATTTTGAGGGGTCGAAGACCTTAGAAATTTTCTTGATAGAACACTAATCAGATCTGGTCACACCAGTTCCGTGGCAAGTTTGCAGAACAATGGGTTCAAGTCCCTTGCCTGACATCTATAGAGCGATTTCAGAGAAAGCCATCCAAACAATCCGTTCATAATTAGTCACACAAACCGTTGACTGCGTGAGAACATTAAGGAACCGTAAAGTCATTCCCCTAGCTTCCTTAATTTCATTAGCCCTTTCCTTAATGCATCTACCCCATCAGGAGACAGTCTACCTATGATCCCCAACGATTTCCACCTGCTAGACGATCGTTCCCCAGATGCAGGAGCTACCTTCCATCCTGATAAGCCTGAAGAAGCCTGTGGAGTGTTTGGTGTTTATGCTCCTGACGAGGATGTAGCTAAGCTGACGTACTTTGGACTGTATGCCCTGCAACATCGGGGTCAGGAATCGGCTGGAATTGCCACCTTTGATGATCACCACAACGTCCATTTACACAAAGAAATGGGCTTAGTCTCACAAGTTTTTAATGAGACTGTTTTGAGCGAGCTAACGGGAAATTTGGCGATCGGACATACCCGCTACTCCACCACTGGCTCTAGCCGCGTCGTCAACGCCCAGCCCGCCCTCGTGGATACTCGCCTAGGAACCGTAGCCCTGGCCCACAACGGGAATTTGGTCAACATGGACGCACTGCGCCAGGAATTGCTGCAACAGAATCATAATTTGGTGACGACGACAGACTCAGAACTCATTGCCTTTGCGATCGCTGAAGCAGTGGGTGCTGGCAAGGATTGGGTTGAGGGGACGATCGCCGCCCTGCACCGTTGCCAGGGTGCCTTTAGCTTAGTGATCGGCACTCCCGCAGGCATGATGGGCGTGCGTGACCCCAATGGCATCCGACCGCTAGTGATTGGGGCGTTGCCCAGCGATACACCCAACAGTCCAATTCGCTACGTGCTGGCTTCCGAGACCTGTGCCCTTGACATCATTGGCGCAACCTATTTGCGAGATATCGAGCCTGGTGAGATGGTGTGGATCACCGAAGCGGGGTTGACCTCGCTGCCCTGGACGCAATACACCCAGCCCAAGCTCTGCATTTTCGAGATGATTTACTTTGCGCGACCCGATAGCATTATGCAGGGAGAAAGCCTATACAACTACCGGATGCACATCGGTCGCATTTTGGCTCAGGAGTCTCCAGCGGATGCTGATTTAGTCATCGCTGTCCCCGATTCTGGGGTGCCAGCGGCGATCGGCTACTCCCAGTCCTCCGGTATTCCCTACGCTGAAGGTTTAATTAAAAATCGCTACGTGGGTCGCACCTTCATCCAACCCACCCAAAGTATGCGGGATGCAGGCATTCGAGTGAAGCTAAACCCGATGAAAGATGTGCTGGCGGGCAAGCGGATTGTCTTGGTGGATGATTCGATCGTGCGGGGCACCACCAGTCGCAAAATCGTCAAGGCGCTCCGAGATGCCGGGGCCACCGAAGTGCATATGCGAATTTCCTCGCCACCCGTCACCCATCCCTGTTTCTATGGCATCGACACCGATAATCAGGATCAATTGATTGCTGCCACTAAATCCGTTACAGAAATTGGCATTCAAATCGGCGTAGATTCCCTTGCTTATCTCAGTTGGCAGGGAATGCTAGCTGCAACCAAAAAAGATCCGGCGAACTTCTGCTCCGCATGTTTCACCGGAAAGTATCCGGTTCCCGTCCCAGAACTAGTTAAGCGCTCAAAATTGATCTTGGAAGAAGTAGGTGTTTAGTCTAAGTAGCTGGGTGCAATTAAACTAAAGATGATTTTGGGGGTGGAGGGGGTAGAATTCCTGCCTGAGGGTAACGCCGTTCGACTGAGCGCTCACGCCAAAGCCCCAACTCCCCCTTTTACAATTAATTACGCCTACCTACTTATTCATTTAGTCTATTCAATCGTTGGGACTCAAAACTTAAAGTTCCTGTCTTCCCAGCTACAGTTTATTACTGCTAAATTTTTAACTATGGTCTTTAAGTCTCGTTGCCCAAGCTTTGAAGACTACCTGTTAAATTAGATTATTCAGACATATGCAGTAAATAGTTAAGGTCGATCGAGCAAAAACCTTTACACAATTAATTATGTAGGGATTTTTACAGCCTTATCTATAGAGTTATTAATCTACTCATCATAGGCACACCTGTTTGAATAGTTCATAAGTATCAACTTCATTCTACCTTGTCAGGAGCATCCCATGGCCAAGCGCAGCAAGTCAGAGTTAGTTCCTTCAACTATGCAAGCCAAGTTTGCAGAAATTACTGTGATTACAGACGATTTTTGCCAAGAACATCTGAACGAGGAATACGCTGAGTTGTCCCGCCAACTCACGGCTGCGCTGTGCCGCAAACGCCCCTCACCCTTGGTAACGGGCAAGGCTAGCTCTTGGGCTTGTGGCATTGTTCACGCATTGGGGATGGTGAATTTTTTGTCTGATCCGGCTCAAACTCCCTATATGACAATGAGTGAGTTGTACAAGCTGTTTGGGGTGAGTGCTAGCAGCGGGGGGAGTAAGTCTAAGCAGGTGCGGGAAATCATGAACATGCACCAACTAGACCCGGAGTGGTGCCTACCTAGTAATCTGGAGAAAAATCCCCTGGCTTGGCTGATCTCGGTGAATGGCTATATCATCGATGCCCGTCAAGTGCCCCGCGAGATTCAGGAAGAAGCATTTCGGAGAGGGCTGATTCCCTCTTTGCCTGCAAATTCTATGGCTGTTCGGTAACTAGTGCAGCTTGGCAGAAGTTCCTGAGCATTTAAGGGATTGTTTTGAGTTTTGAGTTTTGCTCAGTTATTTCTACTAGCCTACACTAGTGGTCTGCCAAGAAAATTTTGAGGGATCGAAGACTCTCAAAATTTAACTCCAATTAACTTCCCGGCTTTCAGCTACCCGTCAATTAATGATTGACAGACTACTAGAACCGATCGAGAAATAGTCGGCGTAGTGTTTAATGTTAGGGGGTATACTGTGGCTCATAATAAGACCTGATGTTGAGGTATTGATCCAAGACAGTATAGAACTCACAGATATCTGAACCGATGATAAAGCTTTTAATCTCAATAGCAACCTTTAATCCAAATTACAACGAGATTACGGGTGAGTACCTCCTGGTTAGAATAGTGAGGTATAGAATCTAAAATGATTCGTCAAACAGTGCTTCTAAATCCCGACAACCGCCAACAATCTGCACAACATCAATACCATCTTGTTTGGGATAGTAAAAAATAATGTAATCCTCTATCAGCGCACCTTTAAGGTCTTGACTAAGACGATTGTAGGACTTGCCCATATTAGGGAATTGAGCCAAAAGTTTGCAGCGTTGACGAATATTATCAAAGATTCGATGCGCTGCTTGAGGTTGATTTTGAGCAATGTAATCACAAAGTTCGTTGAGATCTTGAATGGCTGCGGCAGATAGGGAATAGGTATTCACGGCTCAGGTTAGGACAAACGATCGAGCTTTTCTTGAAGTTGTGCAAATACCGTTTCTCCGTCCATTACTTGTCCGATGCGAATTTGCTCAGTCCCAACTGTGATTTTGTGGCGAAGTTCAGACAGTCGTTGCTCTTGTTGCATCAATAGAGCCAAGGCTTCGCCAATCAAGTCATCAATGGTGGTATAGCGACCTGTTGCAAGCTGAGCCTGGATAAATTGCTCATATTCGGGCTTCAAGGTGATATTCATACAGAATATTAATACTTACAATGAAATTTGATTGTGGTAAGACTTGTTGCGAATTGCTCTTTATACTAGCACTCTGGCATTAACATCGCCTCAATACCGCATGAAATTCACGATAATTTTTTCACTCTTTCCTTCTACGGCGATCGTACCTTCAGCAGCAAGATCAATTGGCAATTTGATGGCTTCGCTAATCCGAATTACAAATGGATCATGGGTGATTTCCCATCCATCTTTGAGCAGAGCAGTTTTAACTTGATTGTGAAAAAAATCTCTCGCCATTAGTGTAGGTTCAAGGTTTTACTCGCCTAATTCGGGAGCAGGAATGTTGTTGCAAAGATAGTGATTACTGTCGATAACATTTGAGTTGGGATCAGGAATTAAATAAGTTGCAGAAGTTCGAGATTTACTAAGGGCGAAGCATTCGGGCGAAAGCTTTAGCACTCAATCAGAGCCGTTTACCGAATGCTTCGCCCCTACATTTGAACTATTGCATGTTATTAAATCTACGATCCTTAGCTTTCCTAGGCATTCAAGTGCAATCCTCAGTAGCCCCTAAGCCCCGATCGCTTTGCCTGCGATCCAGCCTGTCGTCCAGGCACTTTGAAAGTTAAAACCTCCCGTAACTCCATCAATATCGAGAACTTCCCCGGCAAAGTAGAGTCCAGGACAGCGGCGGCTTTGCATCGTTTTGAAGTCCACCTCCTTGAGGTTTATACCCCCACACGTCACAAACTCTTCCTTAAATACTCCCTTGCCTTCGATCGCATAACTCCCTTGAGTCAGTTCTTGGATTAATGGATTCAGCGCCTTGTTAGGAACCTCAGCCCATCGATCGTCGCCACCAATGCCAACTGTGGTGAGCAAGCGTTCCCAAAGGCGGCGGGGCAGGGGAACAGGGCAACTGGTCATCGCGGTTCGGCGGGCCAACTGCGATCGCACAGCCAGCAATTGTTGCCGTAGCTCATCGGGTTTGTACTGGGGTAGCCAATTGATGTGCAATGTCGCATGGTAGTGGTGGTTGTGCAGCAACCTCGCCCCCCATGCAGAAAGTTTCAGCACCGCTGGACCACTCAAGCCCCAGTGAGTCACTAACAACGCTCCAGTCTGTTCTAAATGGCTACCATCCGCCGCTGTCAACCGGAGGCGCACCGAAGGAACCGAAACTCCCGCCAAATCCTGCAATCGGGGATCAGACACGTTAAACGTGAATAGAGAAGGGACAGGAGCCTCGATCTGATGTCCTAACGATTCGGCAATCTGGTAGCCCTGGGGATTATTGCCCGTTGCCAGCAAGAGCCGATCGCCCTCCAGTACTTCCCCCGATTTGAGTTGCACAGCAAAAGTGGAATTTTGGTGTGATACAGCCGTAACTGCGGTGCCCGATCGCAAATTCACACCCAAATCCTTGGCGGTATATAGCAAACACTCCACGATCGTTGCCGAATCATCGGTAATCGGGAACATTCGCCCATCTGCCTCTGTTTTTAGCGTCACTCCCTGCTCGGTGAACCACTCCACCGTGTCACGGGCTTGAAACCGCGTAAATGCACCTCGCAGGGCTTTGCTGCCTCTGGGATAGTGTTGCACCAGGGTGGCGGGATCAAAACAGGCATGGGTGACATTGCACCGTCCCCCGCCAGAAATTCGTACCTTGGAGAGAAACTGACGACCTGCTTCCACAAGGGTAATGCACGCCTGGGGATAGGTCTGGGCACATACGATCGCCCCAAAAAATCCGGCTGCTCCTCCCCCAATTACCACAACATGCATAACCAAAAACCCTCTGAGGATAGCAACTAACTGAATTTACGCTTTATTAGGGACAGATCTCAGATAAGGAGATTTCTGAGAAAGATGTTACCCCTGTAGGGGCGTTCGCGTAGCGTGTGCTTTGCACTTAGCATCCGGCAGATAGAGCCTTGAATCGACCAGAAGGTCATTGCCTGGATACTTCGCCCTTCCGGTGCCTGGTATAAACTTTTCTAGAAATCTCCTTAGATAAGTCTGAAATAGGGTCGCCAACTTTATTCCTACCCGCTTGGCTGCTCCTCCTGCAAAACATCATGGGCAGATAAACCATCACCTTGGCTGCCGAAATACCAGAGACTTGCCGCCGCTTCAGCACGGGTTACAGCTTTTTTAGGTTGTAATAACGTTGTATAGCCAAACACACGCCGGATATTCGCTTGGTCAGAATTCTGAAAATCCGCTAGAACAGCCCGCAAAGCTCTGGGATCAATGCGATTCACGTCTTGGAAGCCCCAAGTTTGCTTCACCGCCTCAAAGTTGGCTGTGGGTAATGACTGGCGGCTATCTAAAGGCACCTTCCATGTCAGCAGGATTTCGCGGGTCAAAAGAGTATTGGGACGAAACATCACAGCGTTTGTGTCTCCAGAAAGGGAGCTAGGAAGAATCCCCGCTTCTGCCAATCCTTGAATGACGGCAAAGTCAGGGTCTTGGCGAGGCACATCTCGGAAGGCTGGTTGGGCGGTCTCCAATGCTAAACGAATCTGCTGAGTTGTCCGATCGCGATGCATCCGATTATTGGCCGCCACCAGCCACCGGACATACTCCCGCCGACTCATCAAGCGGTTTGGCTCCAATGCTGTGGCAGACTGGGGGACATTTGGCTTGGTAGATGCAGCAGGTTGCAGGGACAATACTCCTAGATCAGCGACTTCCTTCACCGCAGTCCGCAAAGCTGGGGGTGTCTTATCTAAATCTGTAAAGGTCGGAGGAGTGGGCGTTGGAGACTGGGGAGTGGGGGTGGTTTGCTGGGCGGTGTTCGACGGCATCACAGGGCCGATGAAGTCCCGATCGCCCGGTTTTGGTACATTTGTAGTATTAGTATCAGGAGGCTGATTGCCTTCACTGGTGCGCTTGTAGGCGATCGTCAGCACTGTCCCCTTGGGCATGGAATCCTGTTGTATGGCGATCGTTAACTGCAAATCACTACGACTAGCAGTAAAGATGCCGCTCAAATCATCCGCTGGTTTTGCTGAAACCTGCCACCCTTCCGCTGGCAGTCGTTGATTGTAAAAACTCTGGACTCGACTACTCGTATCAGAGGTTGTCCACACCGTTTCAGTATCAATCGGTTTAGTATCAGTGGTTGGTGTGGGCGTAGGTTGGCTGCTGGGAGTGTTGGAAACTGCTGGTGCTTGAGTCACCGTTTGCAGAATTGCTCTGGGATACAAAGGAATTTCCCCTGGAAAGTCGGCGGGCAACTGGGCGATCGGCACCCCAGGACTACTGGGCGGATTGTTGGGTTGACCAGAGATCGGGGAACTGCTGACGAGGCGAGGGTCTGGGGCGATCGATCGCTCCACTGCTTTGCCAAAGGAACTGTTTGCACAACCACTAGCGGTCACACAAACCAGTAAGCCTATACCCAGGATAATGCGGCGATGAAGTAACACAGCGAGTTAGAAAAAAGAAGTGAACACCAATCATTCTCTACGCTAGCGCAGATCATCGTCAGTTGAAACGGCCTCCCGTAGCTCATAATCTTTGCAAAGGTAGGCGATGTGCAACTTTCCCGAACCGCCCTCACCCCAACCCCTCTCCCAGAAGGGGAGAGGAGCTAAAACTGGGTCGGCTCCCCTTCTCCCCCGTTGGGAGAAGGGGCTAGGGGATGAGGGCAGACTTTAAGTTGCACATCGCCTAAAGGTAGAATAGTGCCTCAATGGGCATCTTGATTTTGCTAAAGATTAAGATTGGAAAATTTAATTTGATTCTCTCGCGTAAATTTACTATAATCAGAATTATTGAAGGGGAGTAGCTGCTGGCGTAGTGCCAGCCCATCTAAATCAACATACTGGAATAAATCCTGGTTTAGATGACAAGTTGATACGGGGAGTTTGATCATTAATCATCGGTGAATTAATTTATTTACTACTTCAACTGATTAATCATCAAATGTTAGCTGTGATGCATTGATTGCAATGCGTCACTAACAGCTAATCCACTATTTATTTGCAAGCGAGACTTTCACTAAGTTCACCATCGACCTTTGCCTTTTTGAGGCGCGATCGAAGTGAGCTTGGTGTGGTCTTTTGCCCGTCAAGCTCACTCAGATCTGATCCACACCTTTGCCGATCGCGTTTAGTGATGATGCAAGGGATTTTCTGAAAGGAGTTTGACCCATGCTTAAGAGTTTTACGGCAGGATTATTATTGATTACGGTGTCAGAGTTGGGGGATAAAACCTTCTTCATTGCCGCCCTTTTAGCCATGCGCCACAACCGTTGGATCGTTTTGAGTGGGTCGATCGCTGCCCTGTCTATCATGACGATTTTGTCAGTTGCCCTGGGGCAAGTTGCATCTCTGTTACCACAGCATTACATTCGCTATCTCGAAGTTGCTTTATTCCTGTTTTTTGGGTTGAAACTGCTCTACAGTGCCAGCCGCATGAGCGCTAAAGCTCAAGAGGCAGAGGTGGAAGCAGCCGAGGCAACCGTCAACCAATTTCAATTTCATCCCACTCGATTTGGCGCAAATCTAGCCATTTTTATGGAAACATTCCTGTTGATATTTTTGGGGGAATGGGGCGATCGAACTCAAATTGCCACCATTACCTTGGCAGCTTCTAATAATCCTTTAGGAGTTGCAGCCGGTGCAGTTTTAGGCCACGCCATCTGTGCTGTAATCGCTGTCATGGGAGGCAGCTTAATTGCCGGACGCATCTCTGAACGCACCTTAACAGCGATCGGCGGGGGCTTATTTCTGCTATTTGGAGTTATCGCTTTGACTGAAGCGCTCACTCAAGCCTGAAATCTTGGTAGATCCAACTTCAGTCCTGTACAAAATATAGAATCCTTCGTCTTCAGTAGCAAAATCTGATATACCTGATGGAACACGTTGTTTGATCCTCATAATGCTGACCTTTAAAAGCGCGATCGCCTCTTGCCATAGAAGTCTTGATTAGAAGCTAAAGTATGAGTTTGGTAAAGCTGCTTGATAGGTTATGGGATTCTCTAAGATACTGGATGCGGTTGATTTCATCCTGCCTCAGGCGCAAATCGTAAAGCTGGTAGAATTAAGGCATTGCTTTTAACCTTAACCATGTCTCACCCCTTACCATTTCGCTTCAAAGTATTGCTCTGTTCTGGGGTTGCTGTGTCTAGTTGTCTCCTGGTAGCTGCCTCGATCGCCGCGATCGGTGCCTCGCCTGCCAGAGCCGGATTATTTGATGGCCCTGTCGATCGGTTGCCCGTGATGGAGCGGGTGGCACTGCGTCAAGGCAAAGCATTAGTGACGGGAACCAACGGTCAGTTTGTGGCTAAGGTATTAGTCAACGGCTCACCCGATACCGTTTGGCAAGTCTTAACTGATTACAACAACTTCTCAAAGTTTCTCCCCAATGTCATCTCTTGTAAGATTATCGACACAAAGATCAACGGTAAAGTAGTGGAACAGGTTACCCAGCAACAGGTATTTCTCGTCTCAGTCCGATCGCGCATTCGCTATGCCACAGTAGAAACCGACAAAAAGCGCATTGACTTTAAGCTGATCGAAGGGGATTTAACGCAAATGGAGGGCTTTTGGCAATTAGAGCCAGTTGGTGCTTATCGGGGCGCTCGACCGAACCAGGTTCTCATCACCTACGAAGTTACGGCTAAATATCCCTCGGCACCTCAAGATGTCTTCGATAACACCTACAAAGATTCCCTCAACGATACCCTGCAAGCCATTCGCCAAGAAATCCTCCGCCGCACTTAAGGCTAATGCGTTCCTCAATCTCCCAGCCTCAGACTAAAGGTGTACATTATACTCCCACTTCTGTTGTGGATTATATCGTGTACCAGACTGTTGGTAGATTATTGACAGATAGCACATCTGTAGCCACACCTATACGAGTGCTGGAACCCGCTTGTGGAAGGGGAGTGTTTCTGTTGAGTGCCTACCAATTTTTGCTGGATTGGTATCGCCAAAAGGGTGAATTGACATTTGCCGATCGTCGCCGTATTCTCCTAGATAGCATCTATGGTGTAGATATTAGTCCCCAAGCGGTAGCGACTACTAGGCAGGAGTTATTAAGGAAATTACTGGAGACATGCGATCGGGGTATATCCCACCATGACCTGCCTGACCTCAGTCACAATATTAAATGTGGCAATGCAGTCATTGGTAGGGGCTTCAATGGGACTGTAAATGCCCCTCTCTCCTTACCTCTCAATCCCTTCAACTGGGATGATGAATTTCCTGAAATTGTTGCTGCTGCTGGTTTTGATGCGGTCATCGGCAATCCACCCTACCTGGATTCTGAGTGGATGACTCAACACCTTCCAGAGTGGCGGCACTACTGCACTCAGCATTACCAAACTGCGACAGGAAATTGGGATTTATTTTGTGTATTCGTTGAGCGCTCGTTCTCCCTCTGTAAATTGGGTGGTTATACTAGTCTCATCGTTCCCAATAAACTCCTCTCTGCCCATTATGCAGCTTCAACACGCCATTTGCTAGCGGTGCAAAACCATCTTCTGACTTTGCGGGATTATTCCCAGATTGCTATATTCCCTGTGGCTGTATATCCGATCGTTTATGTCGCTCAAACCTGTCCACCCCCTGTAGAAGCAAGGGTGCAGATTGAGCCAGTGCAAGCCGATCGCCCAGTCTACCAGTTAAATTACACCCACTTCACCCAGGCACGTCAACCCTGGTGCCTGCCCCAAAATGCGGAGGAAGCAACCTTAGTTGAGCGATTGCGATCGACATTTTCTCCCTTAAGTACGATCGCCCAAGTCATGGCGGCGGCCACTGTGTCCGAAGCCTATGCCCTCCAGCCCTTCATCCACGACTGCCCCACTCCCGATTCCTCAGACCTGCGAGTGGTCAACAGCGGCACCATCGATCGCTACTATCATCGGTGGGGACACAAACCCATGCGCTATCTGGCTAAACGCTACCTCTATCCCACAGTCAACCTGGATCAAATTCCCCACCTGTCTGCAAAACGGCAGCACCAAGCCACCCAACCGAAGCTAATTGTGGCCAGTATGACCCAAACGTTGGAAGGTATTGCAGATACTACAGGCTCACTCTTTCCAGGAAAGTCCACATCCATTATTCTCTCCTCCATCGACCTCTTCTATATTCTTGCCCTGCTGAATAGCCGATTAATGACGTTCTACTACAGGACTGTTTTTGGGGGCGATCGGCTCAGTGGTGGCTATCTGAGAGTGGGCGCACTCCAACTCCGCACCTTACCCATACCCACCCTGGATTCCACCTTGGCAAAATCCAACTGCCTCCGTCTCATTGCCCTAGCTGGAAAAATGCATTCCCTTTGGGCAATTTCCCAAAGCCCTTCAGTGCCCCGACTGCTCCTCCAAACCATTCATACTACAGAACAGCAAATCGATCGCCTGGTATATACCCTTTATGGATTAACAGCCTTGGAAATAGCGATCGTCGAGGCAGCACACCATCGTTTCAGTGCCAATTGTGCCACCATAGAGGAGTAGATTTTGTTGATTTGGCTTCCATGACCCACACTGTAATTTATGATGGCACCTGTAATCTCTGTGTCACGTTGGTGCAATTACTAGAAACCCTGGATCAGGGCGATCGGTTTCAATATGTGCCGATGCAAGATGAAGCGACCCTCAACCGGTTTGGGATCACTGCTGCGGAGTGCGAATTGGGCATGATTTTGCTAAACCCCGATGCACCTGAGCAGCGGTGGCAAGGGAGCGCAGCAGCGGAGCAAATTGGACAAATGTTACCCGCTGGATCAGTGTTTGTCAGTGCCTATCGAGCGTTGCCAGGACTGAAGTGGACGGGCGATCGAGTTTATGAACATGTTCGAGACAATCGCTATACTCTTTTTGGCAAACGGGAGACAACCTATACGTCTCGTTACGGCTGTGAGGGAACCTGTGAGTTTTGAGTCTGGGGGTTTTGATTCTGAAGGAACGATCGGGCTAAGGATCGTAAATTGCATAATATCGAACATTCTATCTGGAGGGGCAAAACATCCAGGCGATCGTCTTTGTAACCCCATGCAAATCTTTTTCTCGAATGTTTTGCTTCTACAGGCACACATTTGGTAGGAGCCATTTTGAATTTAGAAATTCCCTTCTAGCTTTTCAGTAGAATTGTTAGCAGATGTGCATCTGTCTCTGAATTCGTAGTACATTCAGCATAGTGTTTTCAGCACTCAATATATAGTTTTAGATAGGAAATTTTGTCGCTATGGCAGCCTCATTTCTACCTTCCATCCTGGTTCCCTTGACTGGGCTACTTCTCCCCGCGATCGCAATGGCTTTTTTGTTCATCTACATTGAACGGGAAGATACGAGAGGCATCTAGTCTCTACCCGCCATCAGGATTAGTGCGTTGATTCTTCAATAAACCTAGAAGCCGCCGATCGAGAACGATCGGCGGCTTCTGAGTTCAGGGCAAGGTTTAGTGTTCCTAATGGCGACCGACTAGCTTATCTCGCAGATGCTTGATTTGGTCGCGCAGCTTGGCCGCCTCTTCAAACTCCAATTTTTTTGCCGACTCCTTCATCCGGGCTTCCAATTGGGTGATCAATTCGGGAATGCTGTCCAAGGGCAAATCACTTGCCTGCTCGTAGGCAACTTCCAGTTCTTGAGTATTCAATCGGCGCGACACTTCCAGAAACGCCAAAATTGAATTACTGGAGCGGCTGACGATCGTCGTCGGCGTGATCCCATGCTTCACGTTATACGCCATTTGGATTTCGCGGCGGCGCTCCGTTTCGCTAATCGCCTTCGCCATACTGTCGGTCAAATTATCCCCATATAGAATTGCTTGACCGTGGATATTACGAGCAGCCCGGCCGATCGTTTGAATCAGCGATCGTTCTGCCCGCAGGAATCCTTCCTTATCTGCATCCAGAATCGCCACCAGAGACACTTCTGGCAGATCCAAGCCCTCTCGCAGCAAGTTCACCCCAATCAGCACATCAAAAATGCCATTCCGCAAATCTTGCAAAATCTCAATCCGTTCAATGGAGTGAATTTCTGAATGCAAGTACCGGACGCGCACACTGCGTTCTTGCAGATATTCCGTCAAGTCCTCTGCCATGCGCTTCGTCAGGGTTGTCACCAACACCCGTTCCTGCACCTCCACCCGCTTGAGGATTTCGCTGTACAGGTCATCGATTTGCCCTGTGGTTGGGCGTACAAAAATCTCTGGATCAAGGACACCCGTGGGTCGAATCACCTGCTGCACTATCTGCTCCCCAGAGATCTCAATTTCCCAATCCCCCGGTGTAGCCGAGACAAAAATGCATTGGAACTCCTTTCCCCAGAACTCCTCCGCCTTCAGGGGGCGATTGTCTGCGGCACTGGGCAGGCGGAACCCGTGTTCAATCAGCACCTGCTTCCGCGACTGATCCCCGTTGTACATGCCACGAATCTGGGGCACAGTGACATGAGATTCATCCACCACCAGCAGCCAATCTTTGGGGAAATAATCAATCAAGCACTCTGGGGATTCCCCCGGTTTGCGCCCTGCCAAATGCCGCGAATAATTTTCTACTCCGTTGCAGTAACCGACTTCCCGCAGCATCTCTAGGTCGTAGCGGGTTCGCTGGTCAAGGCGTTGAGCTTCCAGCAACTTCCCCGATCGCTCTAGCTCTTCCAGACGATCTTTCAACTCTTGCTCGATCGCATCACAGGCTTCCCCCAAGCGGTCTTCTGGGGTCACAAAGTGGCGCGCCGGGTAGATGTTAACCGCATCCATGCTTTGCAGCGTCGCGCCCGTCACGGGATCAATGTAGCGAATGGCATCCACCTGATCCCCAAAAAACTCCACCCGAATAATCCGGTCTTCGTAAGCAGGGCCAATTTCCAGTACATCACCCTTGACGCGAAACCGCCCCCGTCCGACATCCAGGTCATTGCGGGTATATTGCACCGAGGTCAAATCGCGGAGAATCTGCCGCTGGTCAGTTTCCATGCCAACGCGCAGGGCAACGGCGGCATTCAAATATTCCTGGGGAATTCCCAAGCCATAAATGCAACTAATGGAGGCAACGACAATTACGTCTTTGCGCTCAAACAACGATCGCGTTGCTGAGTGACGGAGCATATCGATCTCATCATTCACTGAGGCGGTTTTGGAAATATAGGTATCCGTGACCGGAATATACGCTTCTGGCTGATAATAATCGTAATAAGAGATGAAATATTCTACGGCATTCTCTGGAAAAAACTCTCGTAGCTCATTGCAAAGCTGAGCGGCAAGGGTTTTGTTGTGGGCTAATACCAGGGTTGGTTTGCCTATTTTTTCAATCACCCGTGCCACCGTATGGGTTTTGCCGGTACCCGTTGCCCCTAGTAAAGTTTGGTAGCGGTACCCTGCTTGAAGGGAGGCAGTGAGCTTGGCGATCGCGCTGGGTTGGTCACCCTTGGGTTCAAAAGGCGTTTGGAGGTGAAATCGCGTCATAAACGTCTTGTGGGCTATAGGAGAACGTAGGTACTATACTTTATCTCTTTTTATATTCTAGTCTCTTTCTATTAATACCGATTTTTACTATAGAGAGACAGGGTTTTCAGCAACTCCTCAGCAGGAGGTTTTTCCAACTTAAATCCATCGTATCGCTCTTGTAACCCAAACAAGGTGCTTGCACTACGTTTAGTAACTCCTCTAGGAGAAATCACTCAAGGGGGAAATCGCTTAAGGAGATTTCTGAGAAAGATGTTACCCCTGTAGGAGCAAAGCATCCGGCAAACAAGTCCTTGAATCGACCAAAAAGTCATTGCCCGGATGCTAAGTGCAAAGCACACGCTACGCGAACGCCTTTCCAGTGCCTGGTATAACCTTTTCTGGAAATCGCTTAAGAGCGAGGCGAGAGAGTGAATCCGCCTTTATATACACCTTAGCTTACGGCTCTATCTCTCAACAGGCAGAGTGAAAAAAATGTTTGTTTAGTTACATTTGTAATGTCAGATAGAAATCTGATTCTCTCAGGTTCTAGTCTGTACTTTATTCAATTCATTAAATTTAGGAGCAAGCTAATGAGTGTAGAAGAAAGAGCTAAGGCAGCCGCCAAGAACATTGAAGGCAAAGCCCAAGATGCCATGGGTAATGTGACAGGTGATATCCAGGATCAGGTGGAAGGCAAGGCTAAGCAAGTGGAAGCGAACGCCCGCAACGCCAAGGAAGACATCAAGGACGAAGTCAAAAAGAACATTGACCACGCCTAAGTTTTCCTGAGTTTCTTGGTATTTAGAACCAACTAGTCGTTTTATAGAAGGTCTGTATGGCATCTTGTTATATCGACCTTCTATGGTCGATCCTTGGAAGACAGTTAACCTTTTTTAGGTAGGTTCATTCAGTCATTTACTCTAATAGTTTCGAGGAGGATTGAAGTGGTATTACTTCAACGAGTGCAGAAATTTGTCATTGCCTTTTTAGTTGTCTTAATGTTGACAACAACGACGGCTTGTAGTGGATTGGTACAGTCCGATAAGACCGCCTATTCCCCAGCGATCGACAGAAGTATTGATTATGGGCAAATTGCCCGTGGTGATTCCCAAGTAGGTCAAAGCTTTGGAGATTGGGTTTTGCAAACAGCCAAAGGATTAGTGAGTGACAGCTTTGTGCGTGACAACGACAAGTTAGGTGTTGTTATTTCCTCACAGGTTCGTCCTAATGAAGTCAAGCCACTAGCTCAATCGCTAGTTCAGGGCTTCCGCCGGAACTTCCCCAATAAGGATTTAACCGTATTGATGTACGCTCCTGACAAAAAGCTCATTCTGACGGCCAAGTATACCGACCAATCTAAGCAGGTTGAGTATCAGTTGCCAGCCGCTTAAGAATTGGAATTATAGCGCTTCCTATTCTTGTGAGGTATGGACAAGGGGACTGATCCCCTTGTTCCGAACTATTTCTCGTACCGCACCTGTCAAGGAACTGCTGTATCTATCCTCTTTTGAGCTTCTTTTGGAGTCAGAGTTATGATTTCGTTTCAATCAATTAGTTTTCATGTAATAGGAGGTCACGATCGTGGCGACAAGCAGCGAAGATTACAAGCGCCAAATTATGGGTGATTTGGCTGGTGGAAACGTAGAAACCTTGGATGATAACTCCACAGCGTTGAACAATTATCAAAACTTTGATGACTTTACTCAGCGTTCCTCGAAGGACGAGCGCCGTCAACTTTTCAGCAAATCTTTTCATCCCGATCGCATTGCTTCTAGCCAGATGGAACCAGAGTTGGCAAAGGCAATTGCCCAGATTAAACCCAACGAGCGGGACGATGTGGCGAAGGAATTCCTTAAAGGACTAGGTAAGCGCGGACTGACTGACCACGCTTTGCAACAGCAACTAGGACTTTCCAACAATCATCCTAATCGGATGACTGCGGATGATGTCAGTAAGCTGGCTAGTTTTGCTTATCATAGCCATCCTGATATTTTTCAGGAAGTGTTGGCTGACCAACCAGGGATTATCAAGTTTCTCAGCAATCCTGTAGTGGCAGCGGCTCTGGGCTTGGTAGCGGCCAAGTGGTTGTCGGGACGCAACAAGTAGATTTAGAGATTAATTGTAGATGTGAGGGTCAGGAGTTAGGAGAAATCTTAGCTGCTGACCCTTAATTTTTGGAGTCGCAGCGTGCACCAATGAGTCTGGCTAAAAAAAGATTTTTTGGGATTTTTCAACCAGTCTTTATTAAAGCGATAACTCTACAACTACAGGGGTATGATCGCTAGGTTGCGAGAGTTGACGGGGCGCGGGGTCAATAGTGCAAGCGATCGTCTTCTCGTATAAATCTGGGGTGACATAATGGTGATCAATTCGCCACCCCTTATTTTGGCGAAAGGCACCTGCCCGATAGTCCCACCAGCTAAAGTGCCCAGCTTCCTCGGTGAATTTGCGAAAGGTATCCGCAAAACCCAAGTCTAGAATGGCTCGTAGGGCTTGCCGTTCCTGTTCTGAAGCCATAACTAGATTCTCGCGTCCTTCAGGATTGTAGATGTCCCTATCTTCCAGAGCGATATTGAAGTCACCGCAGATCAGGCAAGCAACAGAACTGCCATCGGAGGGATGGAGTAATGCCTGCAAATAATCCCGCAGTACGGATAGCCAACGGAGTTTGTGGTGGTATTTGTCACTGTCGATCGCAGATCCGTTGGGAACATAGAGATTCACCACGCGCAGCGGGCCGGCAACGCCTGTAATCACCCGCTTCTGCTCATCCAGATCCAAAACGCCATCTCCCAGAACGGGGGCAAAGCCTGTGCTGACGTGTTCCAAGGGTGTGCGACTAATTAGGGCGACTCCGTTATAGGATTTTTGCCCTGAAACATAGGTGGAGTAGCCCAAGTCTGTGAATGGCGCGCGGGGAAAGTCTGGTTCAACGACCTTTGTCTCTTGTAGACAAAGAATATCGACTGGATTTGTCTCCAACCAAGCACCGACATGAGCTAAACGAGTCCGAATGGAATTGACATTCCAGGTCGCAATTTTCATACTAAAAATAGCTGGGAAGTTGTGGGAGTGTGAGCAAGATTTATGGATGAACAGGTTCTAGCTGGGGTTGCTGTTCCTGGGTTTCAGCGTTCTGAACCTTGACCTGAATCAATTCAACTTTATATCCATTGGGGTCTTCCACAAACGCAATGACTGTGGAGCCATGTTTCATCGGGCCAGGTTCCCGCACCACCTTCCCTCCCTTGGCTTTGATGGCTTCACAGGTGGTGTAAATATCATCGGTGCCGATCGCTATGTGTCCGTAGGCATCCCCTAAGGTATAGGTTTCGACCCCCCAATTGTAAGTCAATTCCAAAACGGTATGATCGGATTCAGCCCCATAGCCCATAAAAGCCAGAGTGAATTTACCATCGGAATAATCTTTTTGGCGCAACAACTGCATTCCGAGTAAATCTCGATAAAACTGAATTGACTCCTCTAAATTCTTAACTCGTAGCATGGTATGTAGTAGCTTCATTGTGTCTCACTCCTAGCTTGAACTTTAGCTTGAATTTAGATTGCATTTGTTGGTTGCTTTCCCAAGCAACTTACCAATTATCCCACCTTAAAGCAACTTCTATAAATGTACCAGTTTATTCACGGAGTACATCAACTCCAAGCTCAACTAGTTATATAGAAGGTATATACCGCCCCATAAGTGCGCCCTCATGAGAGTAAAGTTCCAGCGGAATCCGGGCATTTTGACTGATTGTTTCCAGGGCAGATTGCAAGGTTTTCAGAGCAGCATTCACCTCTCCTTGAGAAGCGGTATCGCCTGTCGCGCGGGCACTGGCAGCCGTTCCCAGAATCGTTTGCATATAAGCACTGGTGAGTTGGACTTTCAGCGAGTTTGGCTCAACAGTATAGGTGCAGATTTGGATTTGTCCAGTGCAAGTGGTTTGCAGGCTATTCTGCGTAGTTTGTAAGTTACCTGCAACTCGCAGCCCTTCCTCTGCCTGTTGCAAGGCGGTTGTGTAGCCCTCAATCAGTGACTGAGTTTGAGTATAGTAAAAAGTATCTTGGGGCACCTGTTGGGCAACATTGAGAGTGCTACGCCAAACCGTAACTGCTTGAAACCATTGGCTGGCTTTCTGGAATTTCTGGGCCTGTTCAGCTAAGGTCAGAACCTGTTTATAAGCTCTCGCAGCCACATCTTCCTTGATCTTCCGATCGCGGGCTGTGGCTAACTGGGGCTGATAGGTTCCCCGCAATTCCTCCGCCTCTCGCCGAGCCATTGTGCCTTGGGGAATCTGATTCAGGGTATTAAGCGCTGTCTGCCAGGTCACGAAAGCCAGTTGCCAAGACTCCAAATTTTGGGCGTTGCTTTGGCGAACTTCTGCCGCTTGTGCAGTTGACTTTGCCATGGTCAGCGTTCGGTATGCCTGCTCCTCAGATTGGATGCGTCGGTTAATGTTAACTAGATTGGCACGATACTCCTTCAACTTTTGCTGGGCTAAGGCATAGGTAGTATCCGTTGCCGGAACTTGCTCTAGCTGGGCAATCGCCCCGCGCCACAACTGTTGCACTTCTACCCACGTTTGCAAAGGGTGGGGCGGAACCAGACTTTTTTGAGCAGCGGTTCTCGCTTGGGCTTGGGCAGCGACCACCTGTCCGAGGGCTAGGGTTTGCCCCTGGTAGCGCTGCAACAGGGTCTGGGCGGTGGCGTGATAGCTCGACCACGGTGGAATGTCGGCTAAGCGATCGGTTGCCTGCCGCAGTTGGGTTTGAGCTTGGGCGATCGCTGGCTCCGATTTTGCCTGCTGCACTGCCTGAAGCGCTTCCTGACTCGCCCGATCGGCCGCTGGGATCAGGCTACAAGTTCCCACCACACAGGGACGGCTCAGGGCATAAATCGCACCAATGGAAACAAAGATTGCAGCGATCGTCCCACCTACCTTTAAAGCGGGGCCCATGTGTCGCGGTGATGGAGCTGGTGAAGACTGAGCCGACTCAGGGCTGAACGAATCAGAGTTGAACGAGGTCGGTAGCGGCAAGGTCACCTCTGGTGAACCATAGCCGATCAATTCAATATCCTCGTCTGGAATGGTGGTGGGATCTGAGTCATAGGACACGCCCCAATAGTTAGCTGCTCCTGATTTAGTTGCTTCTGGAGGGTCTAGGGAAAGGTCGATCGGCGGGTCTAGGGAAAGGTCGATCGAGCGATCGGTAGCTGCTAAATCATCAACACTTGAATGGTGTGCTTCCACGCTGGAGGGAAGCTCTAAGACAGCAATGGGAATATTCTGTGGCTCGGTAGGCGGTTCGACAGGTTCAGAAATAAACGGATTGATCAGTTCTAATGTAAACGTGTGAAAGGCGTAGGGCTGCTGCTGCCCCACAATCCGTAAGTACAATCGCACGGGTTGAGTCACCTGCGCTGCTTCATTGATTGCCTGCTCTAAGGTCTTGAAGGTCTGTAAGGGATCAGGCACGATTCCGGGTAAGTGCTGTGCCAAAACCATCAGGGCTTGCCCTTTCATGGCGCACTGTACCTGGATGGGCATCTCTGGCAGGTGCCGTTGTAGAGCAGCTTGCAGTTGCCGCCCCAGTCCTTTTAAGTCGATCGTAAATCCTGACGTTTCCATGACAGTGAAGCATAGCGAAAATAACTCATCAGCGGCAAGGAACTTGGGAGATTCCTAGAGAAGGTTACACCAGCAGAGATCGGAGGCAGATAAACCCCTAAATTGACCAGACGTTTCTTATCCGTAACTCGCCTCATCCGTAACTCGCTTCCTAAAGGGAATGCTTTGCCCATGCAGCAGTAAGTTTTTGTCCGGCTCATTCCCAGTTACTCTATCTAAAACTACGTTTCTAGAACTGGGCTATCACGCAATACCACTTGCTCCAAATTAGCTCCCCACAGGTCAGCCCCAACGATACTTGCCCCTGTCAGATTGGCGCTGCGTAAATTTGCCTCGGTTAGTTTAGCCTCGCCCAAATCGGCACCAACCAAGTCTGCTTCCTGCAAATCTGCGCTGCGAAGAATTGCCCGCGTTAACTTCGCCTCACTTAAAATTGCTCCACGGAGATTCGCCTCGGTCAAATCTGCCCCTGTCAAATTGGCATCAATCATAATTGCCCCAATCAGATTCGCCTTGCGTAGGTTGGCTTTGCTCAAGTTTGCACCGATTAAGTTGGCTCTAATCAGGCTAGCTCCTGACAGATTTGTCCCAGAGAGATCAGCCAAAATTAGTTTGGCTCCGTTGAAATTTGCTTTGCTTAAGTTAGCCCCTGCCAGCTTGATTTCTATCAGGCTGGCGCTTGCTAAATTAGCTTCAGCCAAGTTCACTTGGGCAAAATTTCTATTTCCCTCCGCATAAAGCGTTAGAAACTCATGTTCATTCATAATTAAGAAATATTAAGATAAATATCTTAAATATTAAGATATTTATCTTAAATAAAAATGAGGTCTCAGGAGATTCCCAAGCAAGTTTATACATAGGAGACCGAAGGACGAAGCATTTTTCCCGGAAATCTCCTTAAATAAACCAGAAATCTCCTTAAATAAAAAATGAGGGACGATCGCTACAGTCTATTGTCCCAATGGATATAAAACCGTAGGACAAACCAACCTCTAAAAGAATACGTTCAATAAGGTACTAAAAACACCCATTAGAGCAGAACCAAAGTCTCCTCCGCCAGCGTTTGGAGGGGCATTCACAGCAGCCTGGGACTGCTTGGCGACTTTAATCACCTGTTGAGATGTCTCGTAGCCTTTCGTGTCACCACTCATGGAATAGAGCTTAGATGCCACTTCTGAGTCTCGAATGGCTGCCTCATTATCTCCTAGTTTGAAGAGGGATATGGCACGACTCAAGTAGATTGTGGGCGACTTCGGCTCCAAGGCTAAGGTTTGGTTATAGTAATTCACTGCTCCACTATGGTTGCCTCGCTTCGCTTCTTCTAGCCCCCAGCGATAAAGATCTGCTGCATTCAAGGCATAAATTGGGGTGCCGATCGCGCCTTTGAGGGATGTGTAGACCATATTGGCATTTCGCAAATCAGCATTATTCAGGTAGGCTTGGGTAAAATCTGTCCCACTCAAGTCCGCCCCGCTCAAGTTTGCCCCGCTCAAGTTCGCCCCATTCAAGCTCGTTCCAACGAGTTTTGCGCCACTTAAGTTGGCATTGGTCAGGTTGGCACGACTCAAGTTCGCGCCACTGAGATCAGAACCCCTGAGATCAACATTAGCCAAGTTAGCAAAAACCAGACCTGCTCCCGTCAAATCACATCGTTGGCATTTTTTAGTGGACAGGAGTTGCCTGGTATGTTCCGGGTTCTCAGCCTTCGCTGGCATGGCAAGCCCCATCCCAGTCAGCAGCAGAGCGATCGGTAAAATTAATTTCATCATCTTTATCTATCCCTGTTTTTATTGATCCCCGGTAACTACTCAGCCTACCCTCACCCTAAATCCCTCTCCCTAGGGAGAGGGACTTCAATCCGGCTCCCCTTCTCCCTGGGGAAAAGGGGGTGGGGGATGAGGGCAGCTCGACATTGAGTTAGCAGCCTGAGTAGTTACGATCCCCGTTTAATATCTATCCCTGCTTAATCAGAGATCACTCTTATAACGTTCAGTCCCACATATTCAAGCACAGTTATTTTGAAATGGGCCAATTAGTCATAGGTCATTGATTTTTTCAAGGTTAAACGTATAGAACTTAAAATCTTCCTCATCCCCTAAATTTCTCCACGGATTAAATAGCGTAGATAGTTCCAGTGTTAGCAGATCAGCAACCTGAACAACTGCAATTAGGATTTTAGGGCTGGCTTAAAGCCATATTTGCTGAACACAGCCTGTGCCTGGCGGGTGAAGAGAAATTGGACAAAGGCTTTGGCGGCGATCGGGTCTTTGGTATCTCGCACCACAGCGACAGGGTAGACGATCGGGGTGTGGGAGGATGGTGGAGCGATGGCAGCCAACCGCACCTGTTTACTGCTGCGGGCATCGGTGAGATAGACCAGTCCGGCATCCACATTGCCCGTCGCCACATAGGTCAGCACTTGCCGGACATCTTTGGCATAGATCAGTTTGGGCTTAACTTGCTCAGCAATGCCATAAAAATTTAGGACTTGTTCTCCGTATTGACCCGCTGGAACGCTTCTTGGTTCTCCCAGAGCAATTCGCTGAATTTGCGATCGGGTTAAATCCTTAAAGCTAGTAATCGTTCTTACTCCCAACGGTGTAACCAATACCAACTGATTCGTTAGCAAATTTCGGTGCGTATTGGGTAAGAGCAAGTTCTTAGCTTGTAAGGCATCCATCTGTTTGGTGGCTGCTGAGATGAAAACATCCACGGGCGCACCCTGCTCAATCTGTTGCTGCAATGCCCCGGATGCCCCAAAGTTATAGGTCAACGCGACACTGGGTTGGCTGCGTCCATACAATTGCTTTACATCTTGCAGTGCCTCGGTGAGGCTAATGGCTGCGGAAACGGTTAACTTGGCGGTGGGCTGGGCGGCATTGGGAGTGATGAAGACGAATTGACTGAGGCAGATGAGGAGTAGGGCAGTCAATCCGGTGATGAGGATAAATAGGTGTTGCTTTTTCATGGCGACAGAGTGAAATGATTGGATAATTATGTAGAGTGGAATGTTCTCACCAGGACGCTTGGAGTGATAAATCCATGAATGAGTAAAATGATCTCCCTCTCTCGTTGGCAGGCTATGTGGCAGCAACTGGGTGTAGTAACTCCCACAGATGACCTATATACTCAGGTTATAACCTGCTACGCAGAGCCTCATCGCAAATACCATACACTTCAGCATTTAGAGGAGTGCTTGAGTCATTTTGAGCAGATCCGCAGTGATGCTGAACACCCTTCAGAAGTGGAGTTGTCCATCTGGTTTCACGACGCAATCTATGACGTATCCAGCACCGAAAATGAGCAGAAAAGTGCTACATGGGCCCAAGCGATCGTGGCAGACCAGGGCTTATCTGATGCGATCGGAGCGCGGGTTCATTCGTTGATTATGGTGACAAAGCATGATGCAGTTCCGATCGGTGTCGATGCTGAAGTGCTGGTAGACGTAGACTTGGGTATTTTGGCATCGGAGACAACACGCTTTGCTGAATATGAGCAACAAGTTCGCGCCGAATATTCCTGGGTTTCAAGTCCTGTATACCAACGTGAGCGGCGAAAGATATTACAAGTATTCATCGATCGCGCAACCATCTATTCAACTCCCCTATTTCGGGAGCGCTATGAAGCACTAGCGCGGGCAAATTTATTACGTTCCCTTGGTAAACTAGCAGGCTAATCAGTTCGGGAGCATCTCACTTTTGCAACCCTCACCCTAAATCCCTCTCCCAGGTGGGGAGAGGGACTTGGATCTTGCTCCCCTTCTCCCCTTTTGGGAGAAGGGGCTGGGGGATGAGGGGGTTTTGGCGTATCCTCCACAAAACTGAGATGCTCCCAATCAGTTCGTTGCGATCGAACTGGTTTGACCACCACTTAGGAGATTTCTGAGAAAGATTTTACCCTTGTAGGGGCGAAGCATCCGGTAGATAAGCCCTTGAATCGACCAGAAGGTCATTGCCCGGATGCTTCGCCCTTCCGGTACCTGGTATAAACTTTTCTGGAAATTTCCTTGGGAATCAACAAGCTCCTGAAACCGCGCATCATCCTTAGTTCAGGTTCCAAAACGAGAATGAAGCAGTTACAAAAAATACCTTGAGAAGAGGCAAAATATTTATAGGGTGTGACTTCCACGAACAACCAACCGTCTTTGTCCGTCCCAACGATACGTCCTTGGGTGCATCCCAGTTTTGTAACCGCCCGATCCACCCTCACCCTAAATCCCTCTCCCTAGGGAGAGGGATTTAGAATTCCGGCTCCCTTCTCCCTAGGGAGAAGGGTTGGGGATGAGGGCGGATCGGAGATCTGCAAAAGTGAGATGCACCCTATGTCCTTCCTCTGTATCCAAGGTGCAAGCCTTTGCCTATAATCAAAATGAAAAGTTTTGTAACCAGCTTTGACTCCAACCCTTAGTTCAACCGCGCTACCCATTGCCTGGTATGCTTTAGACCCATTGTGGCAGGCAGATGAGACAGCAATTCAGCAGGGATTGCCCCATACTCAACTTGCCCCTGCTTGGCAAATGTTGCTTTTAGGAGATGGTTCGCCCACCCGCCACCTGCAACTGTTGACTGGGGAACCAACCGAAGTTGATGTGATTGATATGTCAGCGATCGGCATGGACTTAGACGCAGCTCCAGCACTGATTGAGAAAGTGCCAGGGCCGCGCACCCGCCGCCAAGTCTGGCTACGTACGGGTTCAGGGCAACGCTTAGCCTATGCCACATCCTGGTGGGAATCGAGCCACGTTGATGACTATCTCCAAAATCGCACCCTGCCAGTTTGGGCTAGCCTGGCTCGCTTGCGAACCGAGCTTTATCGAGATGTCCGGGGAGTATATTATGGCAATTCCTCTGATTTAGCCTTGGCGTTCGGAGAACCGGGTGCCTTTTGGGGTCGCCACTATTTGTTCTGGCACCGAGGACAACCGCTAACCCTAATTTACGAGGTGTTCTCTCCCTATCTCCAGCGCTATCTGGGCCCGACAGCATTTAAGATCGGGAATTAAATAACAGCCAACATTTCATTTATAGGGGCAAAAAGGTTTATGCCAAATGTAGGCTGGCAGAAGTAAGTGGGTAGAACTCAGAAACTGTTTGTAAACATAAATTGTGCCCCGATCCGCCCCCCAACCCCCCAATTCTGGGGGACTTTCGAGCCATTTTTGTTCAAAATCCCCTAATTCTGGGAGATGTAGGGGGGCGAGTGTAAAACGACATGTTAATTTACAAACTCAAAACTCAAAACTCAAAACTATCCCCCTAACTGGCCAGAAACTTCTGCCAAAGAGAAGCACAGGATATTTTCAAACATTCCCAACCAAAGTTCTCTCAAGCTTGGCATCCCCCTTCAAAGTAACTGCGGGTAAAATAGAAACACTCCCTAGCCGCCAGAAATCTGGTCTAACCTTCTTATAGAAACTATTTACGGAAACCTCCAGGGGTTAAAAGCAAACCAACTCAGGCAACTCCAGCGGCTCTACCATCAGCGACTGCCAGGCGATCGGCTCACCACACCAGAACTCGCCCAGCGATTAGCCGCCGTGAGCAACGACCTGAATCAGCCCGTCTGTATGTACATCAATCGCCGGGGACAGGTGATTCGCGTGGGCGTGGGTTCACCGCAACAGACCCAAATTCCACCACTGGAACTGCCCCGCTACGGTGCAGAGCGCTTGAGCGGCATTCGCTGCCTTGCCACCCAGTTAAAACCCGAACCGCCCAGCCAGTCGGCTTTAACAGCAATGGCGATCCAGCGATTGGACGCTTTGGTGACATTTACCCTAACTGGAGAAGGATTTGAGCGGCAAGGCGGCGGTGCAACTGGCTATGTGAAAGCAGTCTATCTCTCCCATCTGGTGCCAAACGCTGAGGTGAATTGGACGGTTTCTCCGGTTCTTAGCTTGGAGACGATCGCCCAACAGGATTTCTTATCCCTCGTGGAAGGGCTGGAAACCCAATTTCGCCAAGACTTTGGGGGGCAACAGGTTGACACAGGCCACGACTTGGTACTCGCGGTAGGACTGATGACCGATCGCGTTAGCCCGCAACGGTTTCAGGATGGCTTGTCGGAACTGTCTCGCTTGGTGGAAACAGCGGGTGGCGAGGTGGTGCAAACCCTGCGGCAAAAGCGTTCTCGCCCCCACCCCCAAACCGTCGTTGGCGAAGGGAAGGTACAGGAAATTGCGCTGATGGCTCAGACTGTGGGCGCAACGCTGATTGTGTTCGATCGCGACCTCTCCCCAGCCCAAACCCGGAACTTGGAAACGCAGGTGGGCATCCGCGTCGTCGATCGCACTGAATTAATTCTGGACATCTTCGCCCAACGGGCCCAATCTCGCGCCGGGAAACTCCAGGTAGAACTGGCTCAACTGGAATATATGCTGCCTCGCCTAACTGGACGCGGGCGGGCGATGTCACGGCTGGGCGGTGGTATTGGTACTCGTGGCCCTGGTGAAACCAAACTGGAAACCGAGCGGCGGGCCATTCAGCGCCGCATCGCCCGCTTGCAAGATGAGGTGGATCATCTCCAGGCACACCGCTCTCGGTTGCGGCAAAAGCGCCAGCACGAAGAAGTTCCCTCGGTGGCGATCGTCGGCTACACCAATGCGGGTAAATCCACGCTGCTCAATGCTCTGACCAACGCTGAGGTCTACACCGCTGACCAACTCTTCGCCACCCTTGATCCCACCACGCGGCGGCTGATTGTTCCTAATGCCGCCACTCAGGAGCCGTTGGTTTTACTTGTCACCGATACCGTGGGATTTATTCACGAATTGCCTGCCTCGCTGATGGATGCTTTTCGCGCCACGTTGGAGGAAGTGACCGAAGCAGATGCCTTGCTTCATGTGGTTGACCTGTCGCACCCCGCCTGGCAAAGCCAAATCCGATCGGTGATGCAAATCCTGTCAGAAATGCCAATCACGCCTGGCCCAGCCCTCGTGGCCTTCAACAAAATTGATCAGGTAGATGGAGAAACCCTGGCTCTAGCCCGGGACGAGTTTCCCAACGCCATCTTTATCTCTGCCAGCGCTCGTCTGGGGCTGGAAACCCTCCGCCAAAAGCTAGCCCAACTGGTGGACTATGCGATCGTTAAACATTGAATATTTTAAGCCCTGTTACCCCTCAATCATCTGCAAATCTTTCTTCAAATATGAAAAACACCATTACCATTACGCTGCTTCCATCGCTCAAGATAGCGATCGACGAACTTACCGAAGCTGAAGGTATTGCTACTGATGGACTCATCTTCAAAGCTCTGGAAGATTACATATTCATCCACAAGTTTCGGGCATTACGTTCCCAATTAATGAAGAAGGCACAGACACGCTATACAGATGAAGACATTTTCGAGATGGTTTCATGAATCTCGTTCTAGATACAAATGTTTTAATTTCTGCTTTTATTGGCAAAGGGTTCTGCCACAGCCTATTGGAACACTGTCTGTGTGTACATTCTTGTATTACATCAGAGTTTATCCTCAACGAGGTACGAGAAAAGCTGATGGAGAAGTTTAAGTATTCTGATGAAAGTGTAAAACTACACGCTAATTTACAAACATTTTCTCAAGGTATCGATACTAGATGAGTGGGTAGCAATTTCTACTCCCTAAAGGGTATAACCAACGAACGATGGTATTTTAGGCTTTTGGATGTCGAGTTGTCGCTAATGGAGAAAGGAATCTATGACTGGACATGACGTTATTGTGATCGGGACTTCAGCAGGCGGACTCAAAGCCCTGGGCGCAATCCTCGGCACGCTCCCGGCTGACCTAGATGCAGTATTCTTCATTGTGCAACACCTTGCAGCCGATAAGCCTAGCATTCTCCCCCAAATTCTTACAGATGTTGGTTCTCTTCCAGCCTCTCACGCAGTCGATGGAGAGATGATTCAAAAAGGGCAAATTTATGTGGCTCCGCCTGATCACCATTTGCTAGTCAATCAAGACTCGATGCGGGTTGTGCGCGGCCCCCAAGAGAACCGATTTAGACCCGCGATCGATGCGCTATTTCGGTCTGCGGCTCGCGCTTATGGGACGAGAGTTGTGGGAGTGGTGCTGACGGGCTATCTCGATGATGGAACGATCGGGTTGCAGGCAGTTAAAAAACGGGGCGGAGTGGCGATCGTGCAAGACCCAAAAGAAGCCGAATATCCCAGCATGGCAAAGAGTGCCTTACAGTTTGTTAAGGTCGATTACTGCCTGCCGCTTGCCGAAATTCCCGACCTTTTAGTGCGCTTAGCGAAAGAACCCGCCGCATCGGAGGACGCGTATCCCGTGACTAAAGAGATCGAAGTCGAATCTAAGATTGCGGAACAGGAGATGAACACCCAGGAGTTTTTGCAGAATGTTGAAGCGATCGGGACTCAAACAACCTACACTTGTCCTGAATGTAACGGCAGCATTTGGCAGATCGGCAAAGACTTACCCCTGCGGTTTCGCTGTCATATCGGGCATTCCTTTACAGCAAACATCTTTCTATCCGAGCAGACCCAGAATATTGAAAACGCGCTTTGGTCGGCAGTGCGGGCAATGGAGGAAAAGGTGACGTTTTCGCGTCAAATGGCAGAGCGGATGGGAAGTTATAAACTTCAAAAGGCAGCCGCAGAATACGAAGATCATGCGAAAAGTTTGGATGAGGAGGTGTCTCTGATTCGAGGCATCATTCTCAAGGGCTTTGCAACAAAACGGACTATTGCTAAGGATGAGGAAGTCAGCCAGAGTAATTAGAGTCAGGAGTTGCAATACCCATTGACGAAGCCTAACCATCGACCCCGATCGTGTTAAAGCAGCAATCACCTGGAATTATACCTTGCCTGCTTAAAACTTTGCATAGGGCAAATGACAACCTTATAAGGATTGTGCAACTTTTTACCCGACTGTTTTCTCTGGTAAAGTTTTAAGCCTGTTTGAGAGCTTTTTTACTGATGATAAATAGATGTCAAGAGGTGCTGCGAACTGCCTGAGCCGCCAAATACAGCTTGCCCCACTCACCCATCACCTGATTGGTTTTCAAGTTCAAATCCTTGGCGATCGTCTCCACCGTAGACCCGGACTGCAAGCGATCGATCAAGTGGCGTTGCTCTGGAGTCAAGCTATTTAGATACTGTTGCCATTGATCAGGGGTTAATCCCAGGCTATGTTCCTGCAACGACGTTTCCAGCCACGTTGCCACCAGATCCGGTTGGGCTTTAAGGGCAAAAACACGGGTCGCGTGGTAGCTGATTTTTTCTCGCAGTCGATAAACTTGTTTGATCTCCAAGTTCAACATTTGGGCGATCGTTTCCTGGGAATGTCCTTGTAGGTAGAGATCCAGCCATTCCGCTGCCACAGGTTCCACTTGTTCCTCCAAGTAGGCTTCAAACTCCCGTTTCACTTTACTCCGCGTCGCCTGTTGTTCCTCTAGAGCTTGGGACTCCACGTATTGAACAAGGGCTTGACCATCCAGCAGGCTCACGGGGTTATCCGACTCGTCCGGCATCACTTCATCGGAAACCAAGCGCACCAAATCCCCACTGGGAACTTGGGTCATGCCGCCCCGTTGAGAGCGGCGCAGATAATTGACAAATCGGTAAACCAGCAAGGGTTGATTGCGAATCGGGCGCAGGCAATATTCTTCTACGCTTGCTAGCATCAGGGCGTTTCGCAGGCGGCTATCCTGGGTGCATTGAGCAATCCAACTCAATTGCTGTTGCATGTAGCGATCGTTTTGCAGCAATTCCTGAATCACTTCTTGCAACACATCCACCACCGTGCGCTGCCGATCGCGGGAAAGCGCCACCCACGTCCGAATTTTGTTCCGAATCAAAAACAAACTTCCTAAGCGCTGAATCAAGCCCTTATAAGCCCGATCTGGTCCCACCCCTAAATAACGTTGGCGCAAAATCCGATAGCGGTAATCCATCGCTTGCTGAGCGATTTTTACCTCATCTGGAGCTAGGGCGGCAAATCGTTGGGTGTCCTCTCCCAAAAGCCATTGAATGATGCTTTCCTGAGTGCTAGTCACCTGTTGAGGAAAATCACTTTGGAGTTGCGATCGCCAATTTTTTGTAAATTCTTCAACCAATGTCATGGAGTTGTTGTTCTCGAATGTCTTGCCCAGCGTTGACTTCCCAAACCCGATCGTCACAAGCTCTATCCTAATGGGGTCCGCCTCTTTCCTCAATAGACGTTTCTTTAATGGATACGGTGAGATGGTGTAGCGCCTCAATCAATTGCGCTGTTTGCTCTAGAGAACTGTTTTGAGTCTCAGCCAGGGTTTGTACAGCATCGCTAAGGGCAAAAATTTGATAGCCTTGCTGCTGGGTTTGCTGAGACTGCTGTTGTACTTGGGTCACCAAATCATCCATGCGCTCAGCCAGGCGATCGATCGTCTCAGTTGTGGCCAGCACTGCCTCTCCAATCTGTTGCACGATCGACTCTAGACGCTCTAGTCTAGCTTCTTTAACGTCCACTCCTCACAATCCTTCTACATTACAAACAGGTTTGCAGACTCACTCAAAATGGCGTAATCCCATTTCCTCATTCAACTGCACCCTTGAAACTCATTATAGGAAGGTCTAAGCAGAAATTCCTTTTGGCAAACTCCCATCCATTATTTAAGATGGGTGATCAGAAAACGATAATTAAATCTCCTTCACCTTAGAGTTTCTATGGCTGAGATTCAATACGCTAATTGCCCAAAATGCAGTAGTTCCAATATCAAAAAAGTGGGCTACACTTGGTGGGGTGGCATAATCGGGCCAGCCCTCCTCACCCATGTTAAATGTCAAGATTGCCGCACGACATTCAACGGCAAAACGGGCAAATCAAATCGCAATGCCATTATTATTTATTCCTTTATTATTTATCCCATCGGGTTTGGGGTCATTGCTTTCGTCATTTTCCTCCTGATTTCTGTTAGACGGTAACATAAGTCAACATTGGCGCGGGGTGAGAGCGTCCCCTTCGGCAAAGTTCACTACGCTGACCAAGTGTTGGCTCTGCCAGAAGGGGTGGTGCCCAACGACACGCCCGATCGCGAGTTATTCTCCCTGTTGTCAGATTTCTATCTCAATCCCGTCAAAGCCCCTGTGAGAGCCGAGGAAACGTTGGATTTGATGATGGTCTAAACCAATGATTTGAACCATTGGTAGCAACTGTTGCAGAAATAGCAGAATGACGGGGTGGGAGGCGATCGTAAACGTAGTACGCTAGCCTCTAAACCTCCACCCCATCTTTAGCTTCTATGAATATCGTGCAACTCCGTCAATCTCTAAGGGAGCAGTGGTTGGGTTATTACCGAGACAACCGCCAATGGCTCACCCGTTTAGGCATCTGGGTTAACTGTGACGGACAGCGCCGCCCATCTTCCAGCTTTATTTTGGCGACCCTCTCAGTTCTGGAGCCAGAACTGACGCAGATGTTGCCCCTGATCGTGGATCTGAGCAATCACCCCGATCGCATCGTGTCGGCTCTGGGCCTTAACTTCAACCCTGATGCTGAACTTAAAGCTCTGGAACCCAACGCAGCGGCGATCGGAGACAAGCCCGTGAAAATGCTCCCCAGTGGCTACCCTGCCAATCATTCGCTCACCTCCAAAGCCAAGCGCAAAATGTCAACCGATGAACTCCGCCGGGACTCCTTACCCAGAGCTTAGGTGAGTTCGGCGAGAATTCGTTAATCATCTGAGGGTGATGGGGTGATGGAGTAACTTACTCCCCCACCCCACATGGACAAGTGCTATCAGGCAGCAGAACTGACACTGCTGGAGCAAACCTGTGCCATGACATGGGCGTTCCTACCCCCAGAATTGTGGAAGAACCAGACAACTACAACCAGATTCAGCGCATTTATGAGCTAAAGCCTGATTTGGTGATCACGGGGATGGCCCACGCCAATCCCCTAGAAGCACGAGGGATCAGTACCAAGTGGTCGGTGGAGTTTACCTTTGCCCAAATCCACGGTTTCACCAACGCCCGCGACATTTTGGAACTCGTCACCCGTCCCCTCCGCCGCAACCATGCCCTCAAGGATTTGGGCTAGGACAAACTGGTGCGGGAAGAGGCAACGGTTTAAGGAGATTTCTCAGAAAGATGTTACCCATGTAGGGGCGAAGCATCCGGCAGATCAGCCCTTGAATCAACCAGAAGTCCATTGCCCGGATGCTTCGCCCTTCCGGTGCCTGGTATAAACTGGGTGCATCCCAGTTTTGTAACCGCCCGATCCACCCTCACCCTAAATCCCTCTCCCTAGGGAGAGGAACTTTGAATTCCGGCTCCCTTCTCCCTTGGGAGAAGGGTTGGGGATGAGGGTAGCTCGGAGATTTGCAAAAGTGAGATGCACCCGTATAAACTTTTCTAGAAATCTCCTAAGCAGAAATCTTGTTTAGAATGGGGGCAACTTCGATCGCAACTGTTCGATCGCCCTTGCCATTGCTTCACTCCAACTCCAATTCCCCTTGCCTTACTTCCATCTGTTTTTCTGCGGATTTCAGCACTTCTAAACTCAGGCGAATATCGAGGCGTTTTTGGTCTTCAATAATTTCCTGTATGGTGACGATGCGGATTTTATCGGTAGGCTGACTCATAAACCGACTTTGATAAATTCCGGCTTCCTTTGCTTCTTGATTCATATCTTTTGTGGGTTTATTCAGCGTAATAAATACTCCCAATACGGCATTCTCACGGGTCATTGTGCCTTGTAAGTCTCTAATATCGCTTGAGTTTACTTTCCCAAATTTCACCTGCAAAATTACTTTTTCTGGCTCATCTCGATCGCCGGTAAAATATGCAATTCCATCAATTCCTTTGTCTGCTCCTTTCTTTTGATTGATCGTGGCGCGATTGTTGGAATAGGTGAGAACGGCCCATTTCTCAAATTCCTTGCGAGTACGATCGTCTTTCTTCAACGCTAAAGCTTTAGCAGATGCCATATCTTTGGGAATGCCATTAATCGCAATGGTTTCTAACACTCCCTTACCAAAACTATCTTCTAATCGCTTCAGAATTAAACTAATACTTTGATAGGTAATGTCAATGCCAATCCATTGCCGATCTAGCCGTTGCGACACTGCTACCGTTGTGCCACAGCCACAATAGGCATCCAGAACGACATCGCCTTCGTTACTACTGGCTTTAACAATCCTTTCCAACAATGCTTCTGGTTTCTGTGTCGGATACCCTAAACGTTCTCTAGCTTGAGAATTAATAGGTGGAATATCTTCCCAAAGACATTGCAACGCAACTCCTTTAATACCTTCTAAATATCTTTTAAGTCGAATACCGCCGTTTTTAGTAAAGTGTAACTTTCCTTCAGCATCTAATCGCTCCATCGATTCTAAAGGTACACGCCATAGAGAACGACATCCTTTATATTCATATTCGTAACCTCCACCAGATAAACCCTTTGCAGTCAAATTATCGTCTGTCCATAGTCTGCCATCATCATCCTGATTCTTAAAACGACTCTGATACTTCTCTTCATGTCCTTTATATTGGGAATTCCAAATAAATTTTGACCCTTTTGTGTAAAAAAGAATGAAATCAACATTTATGCCGTATCGTTTAGAGTCATTATGTGCAGTAGTCCGTTTCCAAACTACTTCATTTTTATAGTCCCCACCTTGAGAGCAAAAGATAGCATCTAGAACAATTTTCAAATAGTGGGAAGCAGTGGGATCGCAGTGCAAATAAAAGCTGCCTGTGGGTTTGAGAATGCGATGAATTTCGGCAATTCGTAACGTCATGCTGATGAGATAGGCGAAAAGCGAGCCTTTTCCTAACACTTGAGTGAGACCAGAAATCAGGGCGATCGATTGAGCCGTGAAGCGTCCTAAATAGTTTTCTTGAATTTCATTGAGACCTTGATTTGCGTAGTCATCCCATGTCCAAGTATCGATAAAGGCTTGGGCTTGCGCTTGGTCTTCTTTGCCAACGTTGTTATAGATTTGGTTGTAGTTACGCTTAGAGTTGAAGGGCGGATCGATGTAGCAGAGATCGACGGTTTCATCTCTAATATGCTTGCGTAAAACGTCTAAATTGTCCCCGTAAAAGAGTTGATTGGTCATTGGAAAGGACACTCACGATTTCACGTATCCTACCACTCAATAAATTAGGGTGAGGATTATCGTCAGCATTCGCTTTTTTTCAAACATCCTCGCCAGGTTTGAACAGCAAGCAGAAATCTTGTTTAGAATGGGGGCAACTCTGGGCGCGATCGGGTATTCGATCGCCCTTAACCAACGTGCTAACTGGAGACTCATTGCATGGCACCTAAAGCTTCTCTACTGATCATTCTCTCCGTGGCTACGATCGCCGCTGGTTCCCTCAGCCTCGGTCAAGCGAGTCAAGCGACTCAAGGTTGTCGTTTTGCCAAGTATCGGAATAGCCAGAAACCCACATTGATGCAGCAAATTCAGACCAATTCTCGCCCCTTAATGGCTGTTGCAGCCGTTGTACCTGGTTTGGCGTTGGCGATCGGTTTGTATCGCGGCGGCCGCTCCTACCAGGGCTAAGAAACCGTTTGTAAACACAAATTGCGCCCCGATCCGCCCCCCAACCCCCCAATTCTGGGGGGCTTTCGAGCTATCTTTGTTCAAAGTCGCCCAGAATTGGGGCTTAGAACCTTTCAGGCATACATGAAAAGGGGGCGAGTGTATAGCTACGCGCTAATTTACAAACATTTTCTAACTATTTTTCTCACGGGAACCCCGTTTTAGCATCAACCTCGTTTTAGCAGAGTGCCTTGGCAAAACAGCGACTCGATACTCTGTTGGTGGAACTAGACCTGTGTCCGACGCGGCAACAGGCCCAACGGTTGATTCAGGCGGGAGAGGTGACTGTCAATCAGCAGGTGGTGGACAAGCCCGGCACCGAGGTCGATATTTTAGCCCAAGTGCAGGTGAAGCACCGATCGCCCTACGTTTCTAGGGGTGGCGAAAAGCTGGCGAAGGCGATCGAGCGATTTCCCGTTTCCGTCACCGATCGCATTTGCTTGGATGGCGGTATCTCCACCGGCGGTTTTACGGATTGTCTGCTGCAAGCTGGGGCAAAGCAAGTTTTTGGGGTGGATGTGGGCTATGGGCAAGTTGCCTGGAGCCTGCGCCAAGATCCCCGTGTTGTGTTGCGGGAACGAACCAATCTGCGCCATCTCAAGCCAGAGGAGCTATACGAGACGGGGCAACCTTACCCCGATTTGGGAGTTGTGGACGTATCGTTTATTTCCCTGGCGAAGGTTTTGCCAGCGTTGTGGCAGTTGCTGCAAGCCCCCCGTGAGGTGGTGCTGTTGGTGAAGCCGCAGTTTGAGGTGGGGCGGGAGAAAGTGGGCAAAAAAGGGGTGGTGCGAGATGCGGGGGATCAGGCAGGGGCGATCGTCCAAGTGCTAGATGCTGCCCACACGCAAGGTTGGCAATATTGGGGTTTAACCTGGTCGCCGCTGGTCGGCCCGGCGGGCAATATTGAGTATTTGCTGTGGTTGGGGATGGATGGTTTGGCGCAACCGCTGGAACTGGAACAGGTCACACGCCTCACTAAAATGGCTCAGGCTGAGTTGCTGCAACGCAGTCTTTAGGGAGTACATCTCACCTTTGCAGATCCCCGATCCGCCCACCCTTCGGGAAGCAAGCTACATCCCCAACCCTTCTCCCTAAGGAGAAGGGAGTCGGAATTCAAAGTCCCTCTCCCTAGGGAGAGGAATTTAGGGTGAGGGTGGATCGGGCGGTTGCAAAACTGGGATGCATCCGTCTTTAGGTGGCTGGCTAGCTTGGAGTTGTTGGAGTTGGGCGATCATGAGTCCTACAACATCAGCGATCGTCTCTACAGGCAGGTTTTCTTGGAGCAGGTTGAGGGCGATCGTCTCTCGCACTTCTTGCCTGACTCGTTGAGTGATTTCCTGCTCCCATTCCTGATAAATCACAGATTCTTTCATCAGATTCCTCCTCAGAATGCGCCCATTAGTTCAGAAGTGCGATTAGGGTTGTTGCTGACTAGCTTGGAGTTGTTGGAGTTGGGCGATCGTGAGTCCTGTAACGCGAACTATCGCTTCTAGAGGCATATTTTCCTGGAGCATGTTGAGGGCGATCGTCTCTCGCTCATCTTGGCGCGCTTGTTGATTAGCTCGTTGAGTGATTTCCTGCTCCCATTCCTGATAAATCACAGATTCTTTCATCAGATTCCTCCTCAGAATGCGCCGAATTGTATCCTTGTCTAAGGATAACCCACCCATTACCGCGCTGATTGCCAGCAGGTTAGCCTGTTCGCGCCGATCGTCGAGTTCATCAATTCGTCGAGCCACTTCTCTTAGCACACTCGGACGATCGAGTGTTTTTGTTAACGCTGCATAGGGCCATAATCCTGGACGAGCCAGAAAAGATTCTGTGGGCTGTTCCCAAAGCCGGATCACCTGAAACTCGTGCTTGAAGTTATTCGCCTCAAAGGTGGTGCGATACACTTCCTCAGAGTTTGTTTCCCGAAGATAAACCACCACCTGCACCAAGCGCCGATCGGGAAATTTGCGATAAATCCTCAGTGCATAATCTGCCATCCGAAATCCCATATCTACATCTGGGTCGGTCTGAAACTCAGAATGGATGATGACAGATAAAGATTTCAACAGGATGACTGAATCGGCTCGAATGGGTTCGAGGGAAAGCTCTGTCGGTTTGAGTTCTGTTAGGGCGATCGGTTCACCAATCAGCCAAGCAGCAAAGTCTTGAGAATACTGCTGGGCTAAAAATTTTGAGAGATTATCAAACATTTAACCAATAGCTAAATAGTCTAAGTCTATTGAAGATTCAGCGATTTTCTCATAGAACGTGAACTCAGGGACTTTCCCTACTACTTAGGATCGTGGATTTAATAACATGCAATAGTTCAAATGTAGGGGCTAAGCATTCGGTAAACGGGACTGATTGAGTTCTAAAGTGTTCGCCCGAATGCTTCGCCCTTAGTAAATCTCGAACTTCTGCAACTTATTTAATTCCTGCTCCTTAGTACTTCTTAGACATCTTTTCAGGAGGCGAACCCTTTACACTTTTTCTTGAACGTTTTCCCCTAGAAGCCCGCCGGGACGAAAGGACAGAATGACCACGAGGACAGCGAAAACCCAGGCATTAGTCCAGCGGCTGGAGAGGTATTGGTCACTCAGAGCAGACAGGACACCAATCAGCAATCCCCCTAGCACTGCCCCAGAAATATTGCCAATGCCACCCAGGACAGCGGCTGTGAAAGCCCGGAGTCCTGCGGTGAAGCCCATTGTGAAGACGATCGTATTGTTATATAGTCCCACCAGCAAACCCGCTGAGCCAGCCAGTGCGCCACCAATTAAAAAGGTGAGGGCAATAATTTGATCGACATTGATCCCCATGATTTTTGCGGCTTCTCGGTTTTGGGCCGTAGCTCGCATCGCTTTGCCCAAGCGTGTGTAACGGACAAATAGGTTGAGTCCCACCATCAGCACTGTAGCGACGACAAGGACGGTTAAATCCTTGGTGGTAAAGGTAATGCTGGTTTTGATCCCCAGGGCATTGAGGATATCAATGCGGGGGAGCAAGTCAGGAAACAGCTTGGGGGTCGCGGCATTCGTGGTTTTCAAAATGGGCAGGAAGGATTTCATCAACCCGCCCCAAAATAGACCCAGGTTTTGAAAGATAAACGAAACCCCGATCGCCGAAATTAGGGGTGCCAGACGGGGGGCATTACGGAGGGGACGATAGGCGTAACGTTCGGTCACAATATTTAACCCAGCACAGAAGAGCGCTGAGACGACCAAGGCAATGAGCATTGGGATCAAGCTCGTTTGCAAGGGCGCACCATCCTGCACTCCAAAGGCTCCTAGCACCGTCAAGGAAGCAAAGGCTCCCAGCATGTACAAGTCGCCGTGGGCAAAGTTGATCAGTTCAATGATGCCGTAGACCAAGGTATAACCCAGAGCAATGATGGCAATGATCGCCCCATTGACCAGTCCCACCAAGAGTTGCTGCACCAAGACTTGGGGACTGGTGGTGATGTCAGTGATGATGCGCGGCAGGTCAAAGCCGGCGATCGGCCCCAACAGCAACACCAGATAGGCGGCAACAAGGTATAAAGCAATTTTTTGCCATTGTTTCATTTTTTATTTATTGCGATCGAATTTGAACCACTTTACTTTTTTAAACCACAGAGGCACGGAGACACTCAGACATGCCTCCGTGCCTTGGCGCTGAACCACTAGTGGTTTGTCAGGTTTCAATTTGTGAGTCTGGGATTGGTAAGCTTGTCATTACCGACATCTCTTAAAAAGCTTAGAGAGTGTCTGACAAATGCTCCAGACCTTGCACTTGCCCCATTTTCATCTATGACTGAAAGGCTTTAAGGCCCCAATTCTGGGGGACTTCAATCTCAGAACCCCCCAGAATTGGGGGGCAGGGGGGCGGTTCGGGCGACAATTTGGGCCTTCTCAGAAGTTTGGAATTTACATTGTTGAGAAATCGAAGATTTCTCAACAATGTTGGTAATGACAAGGATTGGTAAGGGGTTGTGATTTGGGGTTTTCAACCCCCAAAATCACTCTTGACAGACCACTAGTGCAGGCTAGTAGAAATAACTGAGCAGCACTCAAAACTCAAAACTCAAAACAATCCCCCTAACTTGTGAGAAACTTCTGCCAAGCTGCACTAGTCGTCCTGCTTCTACTCAGTCTTGAGAACAGTGACGAATTCCCATTTACCATTTTTCACGACGCTACCAGACATGGTGGTAATGCTGGTGTCACCATTGGCATCGAAGCTCCAAGTGCCTAGTAGACCTTTGAAGTCCTTGGTGCCCATGACAGCTTCTCGAATAGCGGTGCGATCGACTTTGCAGACTTTCCCGATCGCAGTCATCACCACCTTGGCAGCTTCATATCCGTAGGCAGCGTAGGGTTCTGGCTCAATCTTGTACTTAGCTTTGTAGGTCTCATACCAAGCCTTCCCATCTCCCGTTAGCTCCTTTGCAGGCACCCCGCCAAAGGTGGAGTACACGCCTTCTGCATCCTTCCCAGCCGAGTCAATAAAGGCTTGGTCATTGATGCCATCGGGGCCAATGAATTTGACCTGATCTGCTGTCATGCCGACATTTCGCATATCTTTCACGAGTTGACCGCCATTGGTTGACGTAGTGCCACCAAAGTAAATTAAGTCAGGACCCAAGGCTTTGATTTTTGTCATTAACGCTTTATAGTCCGATGCTTTGGGATCGATCCCCTCGTGTCCTAGCACTTGCAGTCCAGCGGTTTTAGCATTGGCTTCAAAAATATCGGCAATGCCCTTCCCGTAAAGCTCTTGGTCATCCAGGATATAGACTTTCTTCGCCCCCAAAGACTTAGCCCACGCCGCTCCCACATTGCCTTGAATGTCATCAGCGGGAACCACACGGGCGTAGGTACGAATTTTCGTTGGATAATATTTGTCGGGTTCATCCGGTTCGCCTTTGCCCGTTTTAGTCAAGCCAGGATAGGTATTTCCTGGGCTAATCATGACCAGATCTACTTGATTCAGGATGGGAATGGCTAGCTTGGCGGCTCCAGAGTTGAAGGTGCCAATGTAGGCAACGACGGTGGGATCAGCCGCCGCTTTGTTGGCGTTGGCTGTTTCCTGGGCAGGGTCCCATTTGCCAGCGGCGGCGGTGGCATCATCCATGATTTCATACTCAACCTTGAGCTTGCCGTCACACACCGTTGAGTTGGTTTCGTCTAAAACTTGTTGGATGCCATTGACGATCGCCTGGCTAAGTCCCAAAGAACTCCCAGTCATAGGCAAACTGGACACAATTTTGATCGTGTTTCCAGACACCGTAGCCGCCGGACTGGTAGCGCCGGGGCTAGGACTCCCTCCAGGGGAAGTTGTGTTTTGGCAAGCGGCAGTTAAGACTCCAGTTGCCAAGGTAACGATCGCCAATGCCACACTCTGAAACGTCAGCCGACTCCTCACAGCAAATCTATTCATTTGAACGGGATGCTCCTTAAATATTCCATAATCATCGCAACCCAGTGTATAGCTTAGGCTCTGCTTAATCTGTGTTCATCATGAGCCTAATTTTATTTGATTGGCTGGCCGTAGCCCCGCTCAATCAAATTAGGCCGATCGAAACGGGTGCATCCCAGTTTTGCAACCGCCCGATCCACCCTCACCCTAAATCCCTCTCCCTAGGGAGAAGGACTTTGAATTCCGGCTCCCTTCTCCCTAAGGAGAAGGGTTGGGGATGTAGCTTGCTTCCCGAAGGGTGGGCGGCTCGGAGATCTGCAAAAGTGAGATATACCCGATCGAAACCCCCTCACACAAAGGACAATAACCTTGGAAAAACTGCCACCCATACCTCTGCCTGAAACGCTTTGGGGCGATCGATGGCGATTTGCGGCGCTCCCCGCTAGTGACGTGGAAACAGCCTTCACCGATCGCCCCATCCCCATTTTGTATCTGCCCCCCGCCCTGCTTCCCAGTCACTTGCAGTTGCCTCCTACGCTGCTGGTGCCGGGAGTGGTGATTGATGGCGGGCGGCAATCCATGCCCTTGGCCCGCTGGCTCCAGGCAGCGCAGCCTGTTTCCCTCATCTACGTCTCTGCCGAGCTGGGGGGCTTGATTTTAGAGGCAGGGCAAGCCGATCGCTGGATTCTGACGACCTTTGCTGACCTAGAGGTGAGAGCCGCTGGAGAAACCTATGTGCAACGCAAACGGGCTAGCCACGGACTACATTTTTTGCTGGTGCAGCCCGACGATTCTGGAATGACCCTGAGTGGCTTTTGGCTGTTGCGATCGGAGTACAACGGTTAATGCCATGAATTTATTTGTTAGCGAATAGACAGAAACTTGTGGGTTTGCAGACTGATGCGCCACTGGGGATGGCGTAAAACATAGTCAAAAACCAAGCCCTGACTGGCTGGAGTGCCCCATTCTGGTTGCAGGTATTTCAAGGTTTCAGACGGCACCTTGGCGGCATATTGCTCTGCCCACTCCAAGTCCTGGGGCTGAACAATGACGACCTTAAGTTCGTGGGCCCGATCGTAAATACTCTCGTGGGGTAGCTTGAAGCGTTTGGGTGAGAAGGTTACCCAGTCGAATTGTCCACTGAAGGGATGGGCCCCAGATGTTTCTAGATGAACCGATAAGCCAGCCGATCGCAGCCCGTGGGTCAGGGGCAACAAATCATGCATCAGCGGCTCCCCGCCTGTAATCACGACAATTTTGGGATTGACGGCACGGGCGGCGGCGGCAAGTTCTGTTACCGATCGCAGTGGATGGGGTCGCGCGTCCCAGGATTGCTTGGTGTCGCACCAAGGACAATGGACATCACATCCCCCCAACCGAATGAAAAAAGCACTCACCCCTGCCCAGGCACCTTCACCCTGGACAGAGTGAAATGTTTCCACGATCGGATAGGTCACAGTTTCAACAGCGATCGTTTGCATAGCTCACCCAAGCCCTAGCCTATCTACTCTTCCAGTCTATGGCTCGTCCTCATTTAAGATCAAACGTAACTACTCAGCCTACCCACCCTTCGGGAAACAAGCTACACCCTAAATCCCTCTCCCTAGGTTGTCATTCCAACATCTCTTAAAAAGCTTAGAGAGTATCTCACAAATGCCCTAGACCTTGCACTTGCCCCCTTTTCATGTATGCCTGAAAGGCTTTAAGGCCCCAATTCTGGGGGACTTCGATCTCAGAACCCCCCAGAATTGGGGGGCAGGGGGGCGGTTCGGGCGACAATTTGGACTTTCTGAGAGGTTTAGAATTCACACTTTTGAGAAATCGAAGATTTCTCAAAAATGTTGGTAATAACAAGCTCCCTAGGGAGAGGGATTTCAATCCGGCTCCCCTTCTCCCACCGGGAGAAGGGGCTGGGGGATGAGGGCAAGCTCGACATTGAGCTAGCAGCTTGAGTAGTTACGATCAAACAAGTAGCCTAATCCATCGAAGGTGAGAGTCGTTTTCCAGACGCTCTTGATAAACTTTGCAGAAGACTAAAGTGTCCAATTGTCTAATTGCAGATCCGGCACCAAAGTAAAATCACGCTGATTGCGGGTAACAGTGATGGCTTGATTGACCCGTGCAATTGCCGCGATCTTGACATCTTTTTCTAGCCGACGCTTGTTGAGATTGGGATAAGTCGATCGCAGCGAATCATAGCATCGCTGAGCAGCGGCATCGAAATTCAAAATCTGAGCCTTTTTGAAAAACTGGTTGGACTGCCAAAGGCGAGTATAAAGCTCGACTTGCTGATCTTGATACCGTGGGTCATTGAGGTGAACAATCCAACCATTGAAGATTTCCTGAATGGAGATGATGGTGAATGCCCATTGTATAGAATTCAGCGATTGCAAGCGATCGATGACTTGATGGTGACCCCGCAGGATGAGGGAAATGTGATCGCGATCGAGGACGCGGAGGGTCATCGGTTTAGGTGTAGGCAGGATTGTGAGAGTCTAGTTCACGCTCGTCCCGCATTTGTTGCAGAATTTCGGCAAAGTAGGGATCGTCTTTGAATACGCCGAATGAATCAGCTAGGTTATGAGTGGGTGGGGTTGCGATCGGGAGTGGAATGGATATAAATTCGATCGCTTTCAAGCGATCAAATAGTTTGTGCTGAATGATGGCAATCGCATCTTCTCTTGTATCAGCAATTGCGATGCAGTCAGGAAACTCTGCCGATCGAGCGGAGATTTTTTGGTTGTCTAGGGTTTCGAGGATGAGGTTGAGGGCAGAGGTCATGGGGAGGGGGGAATGACGAGGGCTATCTCTAGTTTAGTTCTACCAATGAAGAATTTTCTGAATCTGGGCGACTAAATCTTGTGCTTTAAAGGGTTTAGTGATCACGCCTGCTACGCCAAGGCTCATCAACTGTTGATGTTCATTAGTCGAGGCCTTTGCTGTGAGAAAAATTGTGGGAATGGGTTGGGTTAACGGATTGGCTTGCAACAGTTGAAAAGTGCCAGGGCCATCCAAATCGGGCATCATCACATCCAGGAGAATCGCATCGGGCAAATTGGCTGGGGCCATGACTAGCCCCTCTTTGCCTGAAGTAGCGGTGAATACCTGCCATTTTGCGACAACTTCTAAGCTGAATTGAATGATTTCCCGAACTCCATCTTCATCATCTATGACCAAGATACGCTTAGTTGTCATGGGTTGGCTCGTTATGTGGGCGTGTCACTGGGTTTGTCATTGTCAGCGATCGGCAGGGTGAAATAAAAACAACTCCCTTGATTCAGTGTACTTTCTACCCAAATTTTGCCGCCGTGCTGCTGAATGATACTCTGACAAATGGCAAGTCCTAATCCGGTGCCTCCCTTTTGGCGGGAGTCGGAGGCATCCACTTGGTGAAATCGCTCAAAAATGGTTTCCAGATTATCGATCGGAATCCCCCGTCCTGAGTCTTGCACAGCGAACTGGAGGCAGGAACACGGGGCGGCGTGGGTCTCAGCAGCGATGACTTCGGCAGTGAGGGAAATAGTGGAGTCGCTGGGTGAAAACTTGATGGCATTACTTAGGAGATTAGTCAGGACTTGAATAATCCGATCGCCATCCACATCTAGCACAATGGAAACGGGCGAGACGAGCAAGGAGATGCCAGCGTGGGTTGCCAGCAACTGCATAAACTCATTGGCCCTAGTCATCAAATCAGCCGCATTGAATAGATGCTTTTCCAGGGGGACTTTACTCGATTCCAGGCGTTCTAGATCCAGGATGTCGTTGACCAGGCGCACTAGACGATCGGCTCCCGCTGCGGCAATTTGGATCATGCGTTGCCCCCGCTCCGATTGGGGAGCAATCAGCCCTTCAGAGAGCAGGTTGAGGGCCCCATGAATGGTGGTCAAAGGGGTGCGGAGTTCGTGACTGACGACGGACAGAAACTCATCTTTCATGCGATCGAGCAAATAGCGCTTTGTGATATCCGTCACCCGCACCAACTGCGCTACCTGACCCCCGATCGTAATATTCTTGACTGCCAAGTTACCCCAAAAGCTATTGCCTTTTTTAGTCAGATACTCAATTTCTCGGCTAGCAAAGCCAAACTCGCGAATTTCTTGGGTCAACATAGCCAATTCATCTGTTGTAAAAGGCTGCTTATGTAGAACGATTCCCGATGTGTTGATGAGTTCATGCTTACTGGCTTCAAACAGTTCAGCGGCGCGTAGATTGCAGTCCATGATCAACAGCGTGGAGGGATTAACCAAAAAGAGCGCATCTGTCGATTCATTAAAGATGGACTCTTTCAAATCTCGGTTCTGGATTAGTTCCAACTCTGCCTGTTTACGATCGGTGATATCTCGCCCCACGGATTGTAATTCCACAAAGCGCCCTTGGCCATCAAAAATCTTCCGATTGTTCCACTGCGTCCACCGCACTCCGCCCCCCACCACAACGCGGTTTTCGATCGTTGTCCCCTGCTCTTCTAAGGTTAGAGAATTGATATCGTGGAGAACATGTTCCAGATCCTCCTCGAAGATCAGCGGTTGGAACTCATGTCCCAGTAGGTCCTCGCGGCTTTGTTGAAAGTACCGGCAGAAGGCTTCATTCACAAACGTCAAGATACCTTGGGGAGTGAAGCGGGCGACCAGTTCGGTTTGGTCTTCTACGATCGCCCGATAGTGGGCTTCACTTTCCTGGAGAGCAGCTTCTGCTTGCTTCAGATCGGTAATATCCACCTCCACCCCATCCCAAACGGTGCTGCCATCTGCCAAGCGACGGGGCGTGGATCGAACCGATGACCACCGAATGGTATTTTGCAGCGTCTGCTTTCGCATCTGCATTTCAAAGACTGACAGATTCCGCATTGATTCCAGCGTCAACTGCTCATTTAACAACTTATCTTCTTCCAAGATGAGATTATGTAGCACACTCGCATCTTGAAGTATAGCTTCAGGCTTGAGTCCCGTAAGCTGTTCAACTCCGGCACTGACATAGGAGAAATAGACATATCCATTGGGTTCACATACCAATTGGTAGATCATGCCCTTATGAATGTTGTCGCCGATCGCCCGCAGCATCGCTTCCCGCTCCTGCAACGCCAGTTCCGCTTGTTTACGATCGGTAATATCGTGAGCCGTACCAATAATCTTAGTGACTCGGTGGTTTGTATCTCTCGCGAAGACAACATCATGGGAACATAACCAGCGCCAAGAGCCATCCCGATGCCGCATTCGGTACTCCGTAACGAGGACATCACCATCCAGCGCTGTTGCCCAATGCTGAGCATTTTGTTGGATCAGGAGTGCATCTTCAGGATGGATGGTACTTAGGAAAAATTGCGCTCCTTGCTGCTGTATTTCTTCGGGGTTATACCCCAATATGTTGATGGATTGACGATTTACATATTCATTACTCCAGGTTTCCACATTCAGGACATAGAGAACCTGTGGAGAATGATCGGCAATGCGCTCAATGAAGTATCGACTCTTATCCAAGGCTGACTGAGCTTCCTGGCGATCGATAATTTCCTGTTGTAGCTGAGCATTGGTTTGTGCCAACTCAGCCGTGCGTTGCACCACCTGCGCTTCTAGGTTGTCGTTGTAGTCTTGCAACTGCCGGACCATCCGGTTAAAGGATTGGGACAACTCTCCTATTTCATCCGATCGCCCCACATTCACCGTCTGGTCAAGGTTGCCATTGGCAATTTCCCGCGCTGCCCGGTTTAGCTCCAGCAGTGGCTCAGTGATAAACCGAGCGGTGAGGACTCCCAGGACAACGGCGATCGACAAGGCTGCTATGCACAGCAATACCGTCGTTTTCGTATGGGCATTGATCTGATCCATGAAATCGGATTCTGGCACCACAACGACAACAATCCAATCCAAGCCATATTTGTCTCGGTAGGGCGTAACCCGAAGCAATTTACGCTGTTCTCCCTTGCCAAAGCGGAGGGTACGCGTCATCTGGATGTTGGTAAACTTGCCAAAATAGCGGGTCAAGTACTGAGCCGTTTCACGGGTTAAGGGGTCGCGGCTATTCACTGCCTGGAGTCTGCCCTTGGCCCTGCGATCGGCACCCACCGTAAAAGGCTGCTCCAGCGTGGATGTGGCCACTAAATCCCCTGAGCGCTCCAGGATAAATGTCTGTCCAGAGGGCGAAACCTTGAATTTGTGCAAGAACGTACTCAGTTCTGTCAACTGAAGCTCAGTGGATAGCACGCCTGTTAGCTGTCCAGTCGGCCCATATAACGGCGTAGTGGCAGAAATACCTACAGCGGCCGGGAGGAATATATAGGGAAATATGGGACTCCAAGTCGCCTTGCCTGCTTGGGCTGCGGCTTTATACCAAGGGCGCTGCCGGGGATCATAGTTTGGCACTTGCCCGACCAACTTTCCTTGCTTGCCCTGGCTATCCAGGAGGTAGTTGCGCCGAATTCGGCGATCGGAGGCTTTGAGAACACTGAGGGTAGGCATTCCATTTAAACACCCGACTGCCAAAAACTCCCCTTGGGCACTCCCGTAGTAGTTAGCCGTCACTGAAGTAAAAATGCGCTGTTGTCGCCAGAAGTGATTCTGTAGCTGCCCAAAATTTTGAGGATTGACCTCGTTTGACTGAATGGCGTTGAGATTAATTTGATTCGCAATTTGGGGCGCAGTGAGATAGGCTTCCAGGCGATCCTTGATCCGATCGCCCCTTCGATTCACTAAGGTTGTCGTCAGATTATCAATGGCTCGCTGCCCATTGCGAAACGACAAATAGCCTGTCAACCCCACTGCCCCCAAGATTTGCAGCACAAAGGGCACCACCAGCACCAGTTGCAGGGAGCGTTTGCAGGGACGATGGGAAACCTGTTTTGGGTAGGGAAGGGAGGGAATCGATCGCATTCAGAAGGTTAAATTAATCCAAGCACAACTTTTTTTACTACTTTGTTTTAAAGTACCCGCCTGATCTCCTCTTCTACAGAACCCATTTGAGATCTAACCTGTAACCCTTAGCAGAAGAGGATTTCGGCAAATTGACTACTTTCGCTGAAATGCCCTAGCCGCAACGCTTTCACCAAAGATGTCAAATAGGTTCTATATGTGATGTGCAACTTAAAGTCTGCCTCATCCCCTAGCCCCTTCTCCGACTGAGAGAAGGGGAGCCGATCCAAATCTTAGCCCCTCTCCCCTTTTGGGAAAGGGGTTGGGGTGTAGCTTGCTTCCCGAAGGGTGGGCGGTTCGGGAAAGTTGCACATCACCTTCTTCTTGTGAAAACTAAATGTAGGGTTAGTAACGGATCAACCTAATCGTCAGTAGAGGCATAGCACTGCCGTAATTTTGCTGCTATCAATAGTTCGGGCATTTTTGCGATCGCTAGCCCTCATCCCCCAACCCCTTCTCCCGTTCTGGGAGAAGGGGAGCCGGATTGAAGTCCCTCTCCCCTCTTGGGCTTGTCATTACCAACATCTATTAAAAAGCTTAGAGAGTGTCTGACAAATGCTTTAGATCTTGCACTTGCCCCCTTTTCATGTATGCCTGAAAGGCTTTAAGGCCCCAATTCTGGGGGACTTCGATCTCAGAACCCCCCAGAATTGGGGGGCA
>Ga0163154_10000163_pt1 | contig 97621 bp, 88 predicted proteins | sample OliLakLV19MP9P1_FD_148649 | JGI IMG/M metagenome (GOLD analysis project Ga0163154, IMG submission 148649) | Freshwater microbial mat bacterial communities from Lake Vanda, McMurdo Dry Valleys, Antarctica - Oligotrophic Lake LV.19.MP9.P1 | ecosystem: Environmental > Aquatic > Freshwater > Lake >... | reverse complement strand
TAAATCTGACTAAGGTGAGGGAGTACTTGAGTACACCAAGGGAGTGAGTTCAATTGGATTGGCCACTGGTTCTTAGCTTAGGAAGGCAAGAAGTTGGAACTATTTTTTAATTGCAATAAAAACAAAATTCTCACCTTGAGGGCCAAAGACTTTCCAACCCTATTCACTGAATAATTTCGCAAGCTTCCTTTTACAAATATTAAATTTCTTTCTGGTTTTGAAGTCTGAATAGTGTTGGTATCTATTTCTACACCAAAAAATTGTTTCCTGATGCAATTCGAGCCAATTCAGAAAGAGCCGCTCCACCGCCACAGCCAACATCAGCAATGCTCATATCCTCAACTGAAAACATGTCCAAAAACTCAGGTATTTTCTCGTTATTAGAAATCTGCTCAACCCATTCGTCATTAATAAAAGCCTGATAGATTATACATTTGATAAATAATAAAAATCACGCTTGTTGGTGTGAGTGAGGTGTTCTTTGTTTTAAGGTTTTTGGCAACTTAAGCGACTACTTGTTTCATTTCAAACAGGTCAAAAGTATAAAAAAAGAGCCTTTAAAAGGCTCTTTTTATCTTAGTGGAGATGAGGGGTAATGAACCCCTGTCCGCAATGGTAGCACCGGCATCACCTACAGACATATTTCATTGTTGGTACTGCGTAGCTGGGTACAATGAACAAGCCGTGCTACGCAATCTATGTCTTTTACTTAGGCGCGAGTGACATAACGTTCGCGCGGTCACACTGACTAGGTTGTCACCCGTACGTCACCATCAGTGGGAATGAATGTACGAATGCCAGTTAGGCTACAAGAGTATTGTAAGCTAAAGCTGGAGTTCCAAAGTTTACGGCAACTACTTCACTTGCTTGCTTGCGCAAACGAGCTAAGAGACCTTCACTAGGAACTGTATCTGTCGTTTTAACGGCAGTTGATTTGTGATCCTGTTTACCTCTATTGATCAAAGAGTGTCTGCAGATGTCAATGTACGCACCACGTCAAGTCAGTGCATCCCCAAATATTAGAGTTATTTTACTCGATTCTTGAGGAAAAAGCAAGGCTGATAGCTAGTTGAGTTCAAATTTACTAATGACAAGAGTTTACTCCCCATGCGCCACCACCAAGCCAAAAACTTGCTTCACTCCCTGCAATTTAAGTACTTTGGCAGCTTCGTTAAGCGTCGCGCCAGTGGTCATCACGTCATCTATCAACAGAACTGAGTTGGGGAGCTTGAAATTTGGTGGGGCGCTCCACCGAAACAGCTCTGCCATGTTGAGCATTCTTTTTTGGCGGTCTGCGATAGAAGCTTGATTTACTGTGTGTTTGGTTTTTTGAAGAAGCGGGCAATACGGAATCCGAGAGCAAAAAGAGAAGCTGCGGGCTATTTCTTCTGCTTGGTTAAAACCTCGCTCACTTTGGCGATGCTTATGGAGTGGGATGGGAGTAACACACTCAGCCAAGGGGAAGTTGGTAGTGTCATATAACAATTTTCCGAGAAACTGCCCAATTCCCCGGACACTCTGATACTTCATGGCATGAATCACCGCAGTGATTGGCGGCTGATAGTAGAGGGCAACAGTGATCGAGTCTAAGTAGCAGGGCCCTAGCTCAAGCAAGGGTGGTAGCGTATAAAAGTTTAGGTCCTCGTAACAATTACTACAAATATAGGGACCAAGGGCTCTGCATGTACAACAGCAAGTGGGGTAAATGAAGTCGAGCAAGAAGTTACAGCAAGCTTTCAGCATCTTAGTAGCCTAGCCTGCAAACCTTACAAACAGCGTAGGAATGGTATACTACGTCAGCCTTTTTCTGATAGATTTGGTCAATTAGCTCAGTTGGTTAGAGCGTTCGATTCACATTCGAAAGGTCACAGGTTCGAGTCCTGTATTGACCACATATCCTCGAGAACATTCCAGAATATTCACTTTTCTGATTCGGGTTTTGACAGAGCGATAGGGTACAATAGCAGAATGACACAAGCAGATGCTATTTCTTATTGGCTAACTTCAGCTATGTCAACCAAATTCACGCCGAAAATCCAATAAGAAGTGAAAGGCACTCCACAGCCATATAGTGATATTGAACCACATCCTTTTAGCCCATTTGACTTGAGCAATAAATGGGATGCTTTAGCGAGTGAGATTAATAAATATGGGATTGTTGTTTAACGTTTCAGTTTAGCAGCTCCTCAAATTCCTGACTTGAGTTACTTTGATAAATCTGCTGTCTTAGCTGGCTTGCATTTGGTATATCTCTCACGTACCAACCAAGGTGTTTGCGCATTGGAAGGAAGTTATATCTTTCATTTTGGCTGTAGGTGGCTTCGTAGAGCTGTGCGTGTTCTACGGCAATCTTGAAAAGGGTTTTTTTGTCAGCAAATTTTTCTTCGGCTTCTTCTAAAAAGACAAAAGGGTTGCCCATCGTGATTCGGCCCAGTAATGCGCCATTGGTGCCGGCAGCTTGAATCTTCTCTTGCGCCTCTGCTAAGGATTTAATATCGCCATTCCCCAGGATCAGAGTCTCCGGAGCTTCTTTGCGTGCAACTTGTACCGCGTGACCGATCTCTTCCCAACTGGCCAGGCCACCATACTGTTGTTTCAGAGTACGGCCATGAATAGCGATGGCATCTAAACCCATTTCTAGCAGGTTAGGAATCCACTCTTCAATAACCGGCTTATCGTAGCCTATTCGGGTTTTGACAGAGACTGGCAGCTGGCGTTTTTGTTGATATTCCTGAGGAAGTAGAAGTTGTCGACGCTCAACTTCCCGGCAAATTTCTTCAGTGATGTCTGGGCAGTCTCGGCAGGTTTGACCATTTAGCCAGTCCTGAACCCCGACCTTGGTGGCTCTGATGATGTCTTGTGCCAGCTTCGGAGTTTGAATTAAGGCCGCCCCTGCGCCAGAGTGAGCCACGTTCTTCGCTGGGCAACCCATATTAATATCAATGCCGTCAAATCCTAGCTGGCAAAGAACGACTGTAGTTTGGCGAAAAAACTCTGGGGTAGTTCCATAGACTTGAGCCAGGATTGGGCGCTGAGTCTCATCAAAGAGAAAATCTCTGAGAAGCTGCACAGCCCCATGGCAGACACCTTCCACACTGGTAAACTCGGTGTAGACCACGGCAGGCTGACCGTATTTCTTAGTAATGAACCGGAAAGGGTGGTCGGTAATTCCATCCATTGGTGATAGAGCGATAATTGGTTGCTGGAGCTTCTGCCAAAAAGACATCCGCCTATTATATCAAGATTGGAGAATGTGTTTCTCGCAAGTTGGTGAGTGCAGTTAGTTGGAATCATGCTGTTCCTGAAGCTGTTGAATTTTATCTAGTAATAGCGTCTTTGCTTCCTGGCTCATGCAGTGACCGTTCCAGTTAATAAAGACCACTAGCTGCTCCAAGTATTTTTGTTGTCGAAGCAGGTCAACACTCAGAGCGAGACCTGTCAGAAGATCCAGATGTGAGTAAAATTGGCCAGCGCTCAGTTTGTGTAGCTCTTTGAGATTTTTTAAAAGCTCTCGCAGTTCTTCAATACTAAATCTTTCGGTTATTTCTGCAGGCTCAGATTTTTTATAGTCTAGGTAAAAGACGGCAGGTGTTGGGCCAACATAGCCAGATTCCTGGATCATGCTTACTTCAGCAGTTTCGTCGTACGCAAAAATTTCCAGTTCGTACTTGCCTGTAACTGGTTGGCTGACTTCAATAGTATATTTTCCTTCTGTTGGCTTCGGAACCTGTTTTGTAATTAATTCTGGGGTTTGTTCTCCACTACCAAGTGGGTCTGTGATCGTTTCTAAAAAGCTCTCAGCTGGAATAATCTGGCCTTCCTGATCTTTTATTTCTACAGTCAGTCCAGGATTATGTGTGATCAGTAAATAACTTAAGTCAGTAAAGCTTGGCTTGAATTTGCGGAGTGAGAGGACGTTCTTTTCGTGTTGTTTGAGAGTAATGTAGTTATAGGCAGGGTCTTTAATATTTAAGTCAGCAGGATCATGGGTAAGTCCATCAGCAACCAAGAAGTGGCCGGGAATTTCTAAGATGACTGGACGGTCCTGAGCAATCTCATTTCTTGCTTTTTCGACATGATCAATGGAAGCTTTTGGGCTTCGACTAAACTCTAACTTAGGCGTACCCAGCTCTTTGCTAATCTGCTTCACTAAGCGCGTGGCGGCCAACCAGTTAATAGCGCCATTCTTGAGGTACCCATCCTTTTCTAACTTTAACCAGGAGTTTACCGTACCTGGATTGACCGACTGCATATCTGGCATGGTGTGCATACCATAGTGCTGCATGATCATCACCATCGAGGTGAGTGCGCAACCCCAGCGTTCAATACTTGGGTTACTCGACCATTGCTTGGCCGTGTCATACTCATGATTTTTCCAAGGGAAATCACTTTGTTTAAGCAGAGGTACATCCAGTTGTTTGGGGGTGGTATCTATAATTTCTCGGACAGTTACGTTGTCAAAAAAGGAACTCGACTGATAGTTTTCTCTGACCCCAGCAGAAAGCCCAACTGAGTTATATTGATAAGAAAAGGGGCTCTCATCCTGAAGTTCTAACACTTTTAGGTCATTAACCCAAATAATAATTTTATTGTTCTTCAAAATCTGAGCCTTAATCTGGTAGGTTTTGTTGGGTTGGAAGTCGTACCGAGTTGTACTATTTGGTATCGGATACTCTCTGCCTATGATTATCTTCTCGATGGACAGCGAGCCATTCTGGATCCTAATTCCATACCAATTGCTCACGTCTTGCCATTTAATGATGGCTGACCTTTCCGTGAGGGTTGAGTTGGTTAGAGTGAGTGAGAACTCATACTCATATTGTTCTACCTGACTCAGGTCCAAGTTTTGGGGGACAATTACTGTTGTGCAGGGTAAGCTGGCAATCTGAATGCCGAGCTGGCCATTTTGCACTCTCCACCTGGCTTCATCTCCAAAATACAGGCAAGGGTAACCGGGGTTGTGATACTGTTGGCTTCTTTTTACCTCCCAGTTACTAAAGTCGCCGTCATTGAAGTCATCTGAGAAGAGGGTGGCTGCCTGCGCTTGATTTGTAGCTGCTAAAATAAACAGGCAGACCAAAGTAGTAATTTTAAAAGGCTTCATGTATCCTCCTGCTAAGGTATCTGCTGGCTGAATCTATATATAAACTTCATTTCTTACATCTACCTTGCGCGGGATCCATGACAATTCTTTTTTTTGCACGACGCTACCTGCCGCATCATGGTGGAGTTGAAAAGCACATCGCCGGTCTTTGCCAGGCCTTACTTCAGGAATTACCTTCAGCTCGTATTATCTTAGTAGCAGAGAAACATCTGGAAAACCTTGCAGAGTACGAAATTATCAATGGTATAGAGGTCTACAGAATCCCTTTACCAGACCAAAAGATAAATAAGTTGGCTATTTGGAGGTGGCTGAGCTCACATTTTCATTTGCTGCAAGCTGCAGATATCATTCATATTCACGATGTTTTTTTCTGGTTGCTTCCTTTCCGCCCCCTGTTATTTTGGAAGAAGTTTTTTATTACCTTTCATGGATATGAACCACCAGGTCCTACTTGGCGACAAAAGTTTTGGCATCAAGTTGCAGAGTTAGCCACAGAAGGGAGTATTTGTATTGGGGGCTTTCATCAGAAGTGGTATGGGGTAGAACCAGACTCTATTTCTTTTGGTGCAGTAAACGCAGCAAGGGCTTTGGAAGTAAGAAAAAAAAGTATCCCTCGCAACTTAATTTTTGTCGGCCGCTTAGCTGAGGACACCGGAGTGCAAGCGTATCTTCAAGCAGTAAAAATATTGACAGAAAATAAGCACTCAATGTCCTTGGATATTTATGGTGAAGGGCCATTAAAGCTTGAGCTTGAGTCATATGTCCAAGTTCACAAACTATCAGTTACTTTTCATGGTGTTACAGAAATCTCCGCGCAGCTGTATCAAAAGTATGATCTCGCGCTTGTTTCTGGATATCTGACGATTCTGGAATCTATGGCGGCAGGTATTCCGGTAATTGCCGTGCATCAAACAGCTTTAAAAAAGGATTACTTAAGTGAGACACCTTTTGCCAACTGGATTACAATTGTCCCTTCAGTAACAGCAATTGCTGATCAACTCAAGAAAGCAGAGCTAATAAGTCCTGAGGCTGTAAAGTGGGCTAATGGTCAGACTTGGTCAAAGCTTGCTCAACTTTACCTTAAACTATGGAGCGGGGTATGAAACAACTCTCAGAACTTACTTTTATTTGCCAAACCTTAGGAACCGGTGGCGCAGAGACTTTTAATCAGGATCTGTTATCCGCTCTCCAAAAATTTAAAAAGGTCAAAGTATATGCGGCCACAAATAATCGAATCCTAGCTGAAATGCTGAGCAAGGATGGGATTGAGGTGGAACGTATTCCAGTAGTGATCGACATTGTAGGTAACTGGAAAGGTTTAGTAAAAGCAATTTTTTACTTGCCATTCGCGGTGCTCTTTTATAGTAAGTTGGTTTATCAAGCGAGAAGCACTGACCTCATTCTGATGACTGGATTTCCGGAAAAGATTATTGTCACGCCAATAGCCAAGTTACTGAATATTCCGGTAGTTTGGATTGAGTTTGGTTCGTTAGAGCCACTCTTTAATAAGTTTTTTGGTTTACCAAAGTGGCTCTATTCGTTGGTCAAGAATTTACCAAAAAAAATTATAGTCCCTACTCACTATACTGAGCAGAAAATTACTGTTGAAGCCTCGTTAGACCCTAGGAAAATAGAGGTCATTCCGTGTGGCAGGCTATTCACACAGAAGCATGAGATTAAAATTAATCCATTTGAAGTAGTCTGTGTCTCGCGGATGGAAGAAGGTAAGGGGCAGGACTTATTGATTCGTTCTTTGCCGATAGTTTTAAAGAAATATCCACGAACCAAGTGTATTTTGATCGGCGAAGGTCCCTTCATGCTGAAACTGAAAAGTGTTGTAAAAGAATTAAGATTGGAGAAATCAGTAGAGTTTCTTGGACTGGTTCTCGATCCACTTGAATACATGGCCAAAGCCAATATCTGCCTGTTCCCTTCAGTTTGGGCTTTAGAAGGGTTCGGTTTAGTAACCATTGAGGCTATGTCACTAGGAAAGCCGGTAGTAGCTTTTGGGTGTGGTCCTACTTTGGAAATTATTGAAGATCAACGCAACGGTTTGCTCGCAGATCCAGGAAACGTGGAAGATTTAGCAGCACAAATAGTGAAGATCTTTAGTGATAAGCAGTTGGCTCAAAATTTGGGTAAAAAAGCACAGAAGGACTTTCAACAAAGGTATAAAATGGAAGATCTAGTAGATCAGTATTACACGGTATTATCAGAAGCTCTCAATGATTAAAATAGACCAAAAAATATCCGTAGTTATTACTGTTTTAAACGAAGCAACAACAGTGAATGCTTTGCTCGTTGCTTTGCAAAAGCAGCAACTTCAACCAGCTGAAGTTATTATTGTTGATGGTGGTTCAACAGATGAGACTCTACAAATTCTTAATAATTTTAAAGACTTGAGTTTACGAGTTTTTCAAAAAAATGGGAATCGAAGCGTAGGGCGAAATGAAGCTTTCAAGCAAGCACAGCATGAGCTGATTGCCATCACCGATGCCGGTTGCATTCCTGATCCAGATTGGTTGCTTGAGCTGACTAAAACATTTAAAGATATGAGTGTGGTAGCCGGGTACTATGATGCTGAGCCGAAGAATTCTTTTCAGTCAGCAGTCATACCATATGCTCTAGTGATGCCTGATAGGCTTGATCCAAACAACTTTCTCCCAGCGACTCGCTCCATGTTACTGCCAAAAAGTATCTGGAAGCAGCTGGGGGGATTCAATGAGTTACTCCCTGATAATGAGGACTATGAGTTTGCTCATAAAATTAAAAGAGCAAAAGTGCCAATTATTTTTACCTCAGCAGCCAAAGTACTTTGGCTGCCTCCGAGTACTTTTACTCAATTTGTAGAAATGATTTTTCGATTTGCGAGAGGTGATGCATTCGCAGGAATCTGGAGACCAAAAGTTCTTTTTATATTTGCCAGGTATTTACTGGGATTAACTTCAGTTATTGCTATGTTGCAGTTAACAAATGAAAGAAATGCAATGATTCTTTTCCTGATTTCTTTAGCAGCATACTTAACTTGGGCGGTTCAAAAAAATGTCCGTTATGTTCCAGATGGCTGGTACTGGTTGCCACTCTTGCAGTTGGGCGCGGACATGGGAGTAATGCTGGGAAGTATTCAAGGACTTTTGCTTAATTTGCTTCGCTCGCTTGATCAACATACTCCAAAGTCTGACCATCAAAAGTAGTCGTGCTGTAGACACGGTCACGTATTTTCTTCATCCACATGACTGGTACTTTTCCAAACCCTCCTGGCAAATCTAAGACGTACTCAGGATTACAAATTCCAGAAATATTCCCCCGTAAAGAAGTGTAAATTCTCTTTCCAGCATCAATAGAAATTCTAAAGTGATCTGTGCCGACCACTTGGTCTAAGTGATGCAGGTAATAGGGCTTAACTCCAGCTTCGATTAAAGAGCGAAATAGTTTACCTAGAACTTCAGCTGAGTCATTCACTCCCTTAAGTAAAACTGTTTGACTTAATAGTACGCAGCCTATGGAGTGAAGCTGTTTGATTAGGTCAGTAAATTCTAGTGTTACCTCAGTTGGGTGATCAACGTGCAAGACAATAATCAATCTTTTAGAAACACCCATCACTGCAAGCTCCGTCAGCCACTCACCTTTTACCGAACTGGGATCAACAGCTGGAATTCTTGTGTGGAATCTCCAGGTTCTAATGTGATCAAGTGGGGTCAGATACTCACTCAGCGACTTTAAAAAACCTACTGGAAAGGAAAAAGGGTCACCGCCTGAAAGAATAATTTCTTTGACTTCCTGATGTTCTTTTAAATACTGAACAATACTTTCAAAATCTACTGCCCGTACTTTTCCAACTACTTCTCGTCGGAAGCAAAATCTGCAGTGCACAGCACAATAAGTGGTAAGTAATAGAAGACAGCGATCAGGATAACGGTGAATGAGTCCAGGCACTGCTTCTCTAGCTTTATCCCCAATCGGATCGACGAGTTCGTAGGGTTGCACATGCTGCTCAGCAACATCCGGAATGACCATTCTTCGTAATGGATCAGCAGGGTCTTTCCAGTTAATTAAGTCAGCGTAGTACAAAGGAATTCGGAGCGGAAAGTACCCTACAGCAGTAGAATCTGGTAGCTGACACTCTGACCAGCTCAAACCTTTCTGAGTTAAGTAGATTTGAAGATCACTGCTACTACGGATACTTTTTAACACCTGCGCATTATAGTAGGATACCTCTGTATGTCATACACCTTCTTTATTTCCCAAACTTTGGAGAAAGCCAGCCAATTTGCTAACCAAAGCTTTGGTAAAGTCACTGGGACGACTAAAACAGACGATAATAATCAGGTTTTAACTGAAACAGATCTGGAAATTGGTCATCACATTGTTGGACAAATTTCTACTCATTATCCTGATCACAACATTATTGATGAAGAAGCGGGAGTCATAGATAAAAATTCTGAGTTCACCTGGGTAGTGGACCCAATTGATGGAACGAGTAACTTTGCGAATGGTATTCCCACGTATGGAATTATGATTGGATTGCTGCATAAAGACCAGCCAATTGCTGGTGGAGTTGCTTTACCTCTTTTTAGGGAAATCTATACAGCCGAAAAAGGGCGAGGAGCTCAAAAGAACGGAGTTCCCATCCATGTCACTTCTCAACATAATCTTCTTTCAACACTAGTAGCCTATGGAATTGATGGTCACCAAGAAGCTCCACAGATGACGATTGAAGAATGCAGTTTGCTGGCCCAGATAATTCTTAATGTCAGAAATTTACGTTCGAGCAATAGTGCTTTTGACGTTGCTATGTTAGCTGTTGGTAACTACGGTGGATCCCTGAATAGAACAAGTAAGATTTGGGATAATATCGCTCCACATATTTTAGTTGAGGAGGCTGGTGGCAAGTACACAGATTTTTTTGGTCAGCCGATGAACTATCAGCATGCCGTCAAAAGAAGTGAAGAAAACTTTACTTTTTGCGCAGCTCCTCAGCCGCTGCATGAACAGTTGCAAAAAATCATTAGGGAGCATACTGGTTAAGGTGGACATCAAATAATTGAAAGAGTACTCCTTGTCCTCCTTGAGAAGCAGCTTTACTCGAATTTATTTTATTTGTACTACCAAAAATATTTGTAGATGATACTCGTTTATCATGAAGTTCTTCATCTCTTAAATTATTGTTGCCACCAGGAGAAGTCACGCTCGCACCGCTTAAAAGTCCTTCAAATGGATGAATCAACATGTGGAGAAATCCTCCACACGCAGGAATTAGTCCTGCTAGCTGCTGGATTCTTAGCTGAATAACTTCATCTTTCTTTACCTCCTGACGATACTCTATTACGTCTTCCACGGTAGTAAAGACCACATCATCACCGAGTGAGTCAGTTGATAACTCTTGAGTACCTGAATTTGGAATGATAAACGCTTCGGATGGGGCAGGTGCTGCTGATACTGATTCTGGCAAACCATCGTCTTGGATATTTTCATTATTGAAATCACTACCAAAAATTGCTGATAAGTCCAAATCAGCTAGATCAACAAGGACAACTTCAGCTTCACCAACTTCAACTACTACATTCGGGGGCGTAGGCTCAGAACGTTCCATAGAGCTTCATCCATTATGCTTAGTACTTTTTACTTCTTTTTAACTTTCGATCTCCATAAGCATCAGCAGTGGCCGTAACAACATGATGGTTATCAGTAATCGCGGTTTCTAAGCGATAGAGGACTTTATCTGGATCTACTCCTAATCCTTCAGCTCGTCGAGCCTGCACCCCAGACCCTCCAGTAATGATCTCATTATTTACAAATTCTAAAGGTATTATCAAATCAGGCAGAGAAGGAGAGAGTTTGCGTCTGAGTAGGGCTTGGGCAGGGGTAGGAACTTGCTCTAATAAAGGTACAAGGTGATGTGCAAAGTCGATATTTGGTAAGCAGAAAATGCCAACACTAGGAGCATCTTGACGATACTTCGCCAATGGCAAGTCAGCAGCTAATCGCAGCCCCCTTGCTTTTTGAACAGCTTCAATTTTTTGAGGCAGTGAAAGAACTTTGCCATGTCCATTGCGTTGCCCAGAGTTGTGGAGCAGGTGAGATGTGTCTGACATCTGAGCTCCAAGCACTAGCGCTTGTGCTTGCACCTTGCTCAAGATTTCGTCTGTAGGAGCGGCAACAGAGTTAATTAGAGTCCCAAATTGAGTTGTTACTATTGGAATATGATCACTCAGTTCTTGTGGAGTAGTCCCCTTCCCTTTAGCAACTGAACTATGGTCATTTCCAGCTAAATCCGGGCGAAGAGCGCTTTTGATTTTGCGAAATATATCAACTAACTGGGTAGCAACTTCCTGAGGGACAACCCAGTCTTTTCCAACAAAGAAAGAGTACGTGTCATAGGTCAATCTAACAGTCCCATCTGTGCCTTGGTAAATGAAAGCAGGAATGATTGCTTCCTGCATCTCTTTGGAGCGGAAGTTTTCTCTCATTGCTTTGATTACAACTGGCATGCCAGATCTTATACCAAGAAGTTGTATAGCTATCTCCGGTCGAGAAAGATCACTTAGGGTAATATTCTTATTTCGTCCTGCTTGTCCGATAGTGAGTAGTGTTCTGCGTGGAGTAGTAGAGTGAACATCCTGATGAAGAGCATCATTTAGTTGGGTGTAGACTGCAAGGGCTGCTTCGGCGGGTATACCTTCTGGCAACAGCTCCGCTGCATGCATTATTCCATGTGCAAGGTGAGCTTCTGCACATTCTCCATCACAAATATGCTCAGCTTCTCCATGCTGATGGTGTTCATGATTTATCATATTTCCTTTTCTAGATCTAAAAGCTAAATGCAATTAAGTTGCATCAAAATAATATCATAAAAAACTATAAATGCAATACTGTTGCATAAGTAAAAAATGAGGTGAGCAGAAAAAAGAGATTAGAGGATGAGTGAAGTCTTCATCACTTCAAAGCACTCAGCGTACTTTCCGGCCTTGGTCATGATCCCGCGGTATCGATTCAGTCCAGCCACTGCTTCATCATACTGAACATTTTCTAGTTGAGACTTGTGCTGTCGCAGTGCAGCTAACTTTCTTTCCATTTGTGCCGAAATATCTACGCTGTATTGAGGCTCTTGAATTGGGGTCCAAACTTCATACCCAAGTAGAGTGTCAACGCTCCAGGGAGTCATCCCTGACTCAGCAAAGCTATCTCCACTGGCCCGACCAGCTGCCTCTTTTATTAAGCGATGCGCTACTTGATGGTCAACATGCCCGTCCTGACTATGAGGAAAGTAAATGAGCTGAGGTTGCTCAGAGCGGATTAATTTAGTTAGTGCAGTGAGATTATCAGCGTTGTACTCAATGAAGCCATCAGGAAGGTGGAGGAAAAGTGTTTTATCAACGCCTAAAATTTTGGCTGAAGCTTGGGCTTCTTTTTCTCGCACCTCAATTAAGTTCTTTTGTGAGTACTTTAAGCTGCCGTTCTCACCAGAAGTAAGATACGCCACTGTCACCACATCACCTCTTTCTCGATGCGCTAAAATGGCTCCACCACAACCAATGACTTCATCATCTGGATGAGGGCTAAAGACAAGAACTTTCATACTTTCCTTTTCTGACAGGATTTATCCTGCAACATCCCCCTCTTGATTAAAGTTCCATTTTTTTACTTTGGCATTTTCAATGAGTAATAACTCTCCTGTATGAGGATAATCCATTTCGTCTTCTGGCAGGTAGCTGCCTTTGACCAGAAAGCTTTTCAATCCAGAAACAACTGAGCCGTGGCTGCAGATTAAGACTGCTTGGTATTGATGGGTTGAGAGTTCATCTAAGAAGTCTTTAATCCGATCTCGTAACTGCTCAAAAGTTTCAGCGTGGTACTCATTTAATCGGCTATCATATGAAAATTGTTTACCAGTCATTTCTGTCACAATACTAGCAGTTTGTCGACAGCGCTCAATTTCAGAACAGACATGAAAGTCAGAAGGGATATCTTTCAGAAATGCTGCTAAGCGTTTAATCGGAGGAACACCCTCAGGGAGCAAAGTGGCAGTTAAAATTTGATCGCCATAACCCGTAGTGCTATGTGTAGCAAGCCCATGACGCAAGATATAGATTTTACTAGGCATTTTTTCTCCCCGTTTGAACAGCTGACTCATAGACGCGTAGAACTTGGTTAGCAATATTTGCCCAGGTCAAGTCTTGCACCTTTTCGCGTACTTCAGTACTGAGTTGTTCATGCGCAGCAGGGTTTTTGAGTAAAAACTCGATCTTGGTGGCGAGTCCAATTGGGTCATTTACAGTAGTTAACAACACCTCATCAGTATCTGCCAGTACACTAGAGATGCCGGCTACGTTGGTAGTGATCACTGGCACCCCACACATCATGGCTTCTAAGGCAGCCATGCCAAAGGATTCGTAGTGTGAGGGCATAACTACAACATCAGCAGCATTGTAATAATACGGTAGCTCATCTTGAGGGCGTTGGCCGACAAACTTGACTACTGTTCTTAACTGTAATGTATGTCGAAGCTCTTCTAATTTCTGCAACTCTTTTGACCAGAGCGACATATGCTGAGAAATATCCCCACCCACAATCCATAAACAAATAGGGACTGGAGGATTCTTCTTGACAAAGATCTTGATTGCATACATCAGCATATCAATTCCTTTGAGCGCCTCAATCCGGCCCACAAACATCACCATCTTAGAGTTTGGATCAGCGCCGACAAACGCTTTGGCTTCCTTCTGGGGGATAGGACGAAAGATCGTGGGATCAACACCTGGTGGTATTACTGATAATTTGTTTGGTTTTGCATCGTATAAATACTGGAGATACTGTGTATCACTAGTACTGGGAGTAATAATTTTATCTACTTTTTGAACCAACTCTAGCTCTGCCTCTATCCGGGTGCCATCTTCCTTTTCCACTTCTCCGCGGGCGACTAAATTTTTCATTAAAGCCAAAGTATGAAAGGTCATAACCAAGGGAACTTTACAAATCTGTAGACCGATCAGTCCAGAAAGATAATAGTGACAGTGCATCACGTCATAGCTCAGGTGCTCGCTGCCAACAAACTCTTTATAGCTTTGGACAAACTCAGGAATATATTGGAGTAAATTCTTCTTGGAAATTGGTCTTTCTGGTCCAGCGACTAGGTGAATGACTCGCAGCTGCTCACTAACCTGAACAACTTTTGGATTATGGGTATCTGTGCTCCGAGTAAAGATATCGACAGTATGACCCTTTTTGGCGAGCTCTCGGGAAAGTTCTAGGACATAGACGTTCATGCCACCAGTTTCCTTCCCCTCCTGAGAGGCTAATGGACATGTGTGGTAAGAAATCATCACAATTTTAGAAAACGGCATAGGCTGGATTATAAGCTATCCTTTTGATGAAGAAAGATCGTGGTGCTAATTGTCCGACAAATTGAACGATAGCCTTTTTGAGTCAGAAACGTATGGGTGGGTGAGTTTTGGCTGCTTTCCTCAATTGCAATGACTTTTGGCAGATATCTTTTCCAGTCATTGGACTTCAGGACTTGTAGATCCGCCCCTTCCACATCAATATTGAGGAAGTCTATGAGCGTATCTTGGGGCAAGTAGTTGCTCAGTACTTTTTTGAGCGTTGTTGCCTGCAATTCAATAATGCAGCTCAGCTTCGACTGGCCAGAACTTATGACTCTTTGGCTCGCCGCTGGATCTAGAGTATTTAAAGCCGAGTCCTCGAAGATATAGTACTGAGTTGTCCTCGTAGCATCACTGATAACAAGCTCTAGGTTGGTATCCCTTGGACGTGCTTTTTGAAATGCAGTCATACTGTCAGGAGTAGCATCGATGTTGATTCCAGACCATCCTAGCTGGTAGAGCGCATATGTATTTGAGTAGCGGTAGGGGTGATGAGCACCTACATCCACAAAAAAACCCTTCTTGCGATACTTGAAGATCTTTTTTAATAAAATGTCCTCGCCTTCCTGGGAAAATGAAGGATTGAGATAGAGCCATGGGAATCTCAGAAAAGTGGCTAACTCACTTTTATTTTTTTTTAAATACTGCTTCATTTTGAGAGTCTTTTTGAACCATAAAAAGTAATAAGTAGAATGAATGAACTGAAGAGTAGCATCTGAGTTGAAACAGTTTTTTCCAGGTATCCAAATACGATTCTTAAGCCGAGTGTATGAGCTAAAAAAATTAAGTATGAATGCTCGCCAATAATACTTAGTAATCGGCTCCATATTTTGGGAATATGAGCGATGCGGTGTAGACTTAAAAACAATAAACTAATTAAGCTCCCTACATACAAGAAAATTGGCAGTCTCGTAAAGCGTAAGGCCATCAACGGATCATAGCCTAACTCAATTTTCTGGATGGGTTGCAAAATCGCCATTGTCACTCCCGCTGTGGCCGCAACTGCAAAAAGTACTGCCAGCTTTTCTTTTCGCTTGCGACTGATCTCTACTTGGGCAAAGAAAATGCCTTGAATAAAGTAGAAAATCCACGAAAAAATACTGGAATACTGCTTTTGATCTGTCGAAAAAGGAAGATCTGGGTTATAGCGAAAGAACTGAGCAAAATACATAAACGCGGCTAGTTGCAAAGCAAAGCCTCCGCCTAAGATCACCAACTTCTTTCTGTCATCCTTACGTGCTTGCAGAAAAAAGATGAGTGGAAAAATGACGTACATTTGAAAGATTAGTGGCACAAAGTAAAGATGGTAGTCAACGCCACCCTGCCAAAGCTTTTTTAAAAAAGCAAAAATAGAGACAGTCTCATGTTTGACTTGCCAACTTAGTTCGAGAGAAAAGAGGAAAAAAAGCACCCCACTCCATAAGATGTAGAGGGGCAGTAACTTCAGGACTCGCCGTTGAAAAAATTCTCTCAAACCCGGATGTTTGTGCTGATATCTTTTCGCCAGTCCATAGCCAGAAAGGGCAATAAAAAGTGGAACTGAAAAGCGACAAAGCTGATCAATGACAATAAAGAAATTGCGATTTGGAGAGGTGGTGTATGTTTCAGCAGGCAAGCTTGATAGTGTATGAAGAAGTATCACCGCTGAGATGGCTACGCCTTTGAGGATGTTGGCAGCAACTTTATCAGTTTTAGCAGGAGTGGAAATTGAGATGGTAGGAGAAGACACAAGCTCCATAATACCAGCTTCACGAAAAAAAATTAGGGTTTTCGGGGGCTTTTTAACAAATACACAGAGAGCAATGTTCCTGCAGCAATCAAAATCAGAGCCAGGAAGATGAGTGTATTCAAGGTATTTCCAGTACTAGCTAAACCTAATATTTGCGGAAACCGAGTTGCTGCTCCCAGTACAGCACCACCTACGCCAGCCTCCGAAGAGCCGCTGCGGCTGCTGCTATTACTACTTCCTCCGTTCCCACCTCCGTTATCGCCTCCACCAGTTCCGCCACCTACGCCTCGGCACTCAAATGAAGCGTTTTTAGTGATGTATGCTTCGGGATCCAGACCCCAAAGTGCACCATTGGGAATAACCACCCAGCCGGTCCGACGAAGGATACTTACTTCCTCTTCATTCAAAAGACTAGTCTTCAGCCAGACGGTTTGAATTCCTGAGTTTCCATTTTCAGGGCAAAAACACTGGAGTACTTGGTTATTGTTGATTCGGTAGACTGTGTCACTACCGTGATACTCAGCAGTATTCCCAGGGATGCCATGAGTTCCAGATAAGTACTGAGCAATAATTTCTCCTTCAGGGTTAATACAGGTGGGGAAACTCGGAGTACTGACTGCTTGAGCAGAAACAGGTAAAGGTAAAAATAAGCTGTAGATAACTAGGAACAGAAGAATAAGAGGCTGAAGAAAAGGTACTTTCATAGGCTCCATTTTTTTAGGATGCCCGATTATACCAAAATTATACCGAAATTACAATATAAAACTGGATCAATCAAAATCAATTTAAAACCCACTCCTAAAGCACAAAATTGGAAAAAAAAAGAGGAAGTTAGCCTTTAAAAAAGGTAATCACTTTCTGAAAAAAGACTCTGAAGCGGTAAATAAGACCAGGATTTTGGGGCAAAAGGTCTATCTGAGGTGAAGTATTTACCGCTGAGAGCTGCAAAGTTTGAGCTGCATAGCCTGGTGCTTCCACTGTAATGGTCGCTTTGTCTGTGAGCGCAGGTAAGTTGAACTTACCTTGGGAGTTGGTGTAAACAGTTTTGTGGGTGGAAGAGATCTTGGCATTTTTGATCGGCGTATTCCAGCTGTTGGCGATCTTGCCAGAGATCACAAATGGGGTAAAGTATTTTTTTAGCTCTGCAGCTGCTGGGCGAGCTGTTCCATCATCGTTCCATAATCGAGTTGAGCCGCCCACACTCACCCAATAATTGACACCAATTAGCTCGGGCAGGGTGGCAAGTTTGCTCAAAGAAGCTTGAATCCAGGCAGCTTGTTCCTCAGGGCTCTGGTTGCCGTGAATATCAGGGATGGGCGCTCCGTACTCACCCAAGATAACTTTGCCTTTACTTTTTTTAGCTATTTCCTGGATGTCTGCAGCCAGCTTTTCAGGTGTATGAACGTAGTGGTCAATCGTGACTATCCCGCCTAGCGCAGCGGTGGTTTGCTCATCCATGATTAAACGAGCCACATCTCCGTTCATGGAGTGCAAGTTTGACTGGACATTCTTCCCCATCCGGTGAAAGGCCTCACGGGTAACTCGATACTCCTCAATTAAAAACTTTTTATGGCCTTCTGGATCCCCATTTAAGCGAGGATCACCAGGGCCGCCGTTTTCACATTCTGGACAGGCGCTAAATAAATCGCCCTCCTCAAAGAGGTCCTCATTTTTTTGCAAAAATTCTCGGGTACTTATTAAGTGCTGCGCTCTAGTGATACGAGGATAACCAAACCAGCCTTCCCAGCCACTAAAGTTACCACGGAACCAGACCTTTAGGTCGTGTCGGCGGGCAGCAGTGACCCAACGGCGTAAAACAGGCAGAAACTCTTCATCATAGGGAGTTGCGATTCCAACGTGAGTCGCACCGGTTTCAGCGATATCACGGACTTGCTTCTCGATGATTTGATCAAAGTCGGGATCGTTCGTGATGCTACGACTTGGATCCCGAGAGTACTTCATGGTGTCAATAGATTGAAACTCCCACCAAGGGTGCTCATTGGAGCTAGAAGCAGCAGAAGCTGGAGCTGGAAAAAGCAGAGTTCCAACCAGAATCATGCTAGTAAAAAAAGTCAGAAAAAGTAAGAATTTCACTTGATCATTGTATCAGAACAGATCAACTTCGTTTGGTTGAAACAATTAGGCTAAGCCAAGGAGTTTGGTAGCTGCGTTACTAGGGACGTCTACGTCATCTAAGCTGATCGGTGTATCTTGAGGAATATCTCTCTTCAAGACAGCCCCTTGGCTGACACCAACTGGGAGGTAGTTTCGATTGAAGGGCAGTTTACGAATACTGCCATAAAGTGTGTCTCCACCAATACCATCTAAAACTTGACCCTTTTGGAGATCAAACTTTGCCATCGCTACAGTGGTAGTGGTTGGACTTAAACCGTTATTAATTGTTTCGGAGTTGTAGAGGCCTACCTTTGCCAACGTTTCGCTGACTTCAAGATGGCATAAGTGGTAAGAGTCAAATAGAACGTAACGAGGACCATCTCCTAAGCCTAAGTACCGTAAGTACTTTTGTTGATGGGGGTCAATGTGCTCGGCCACAATAAAAACGCCTGGGAAGAGGGTGCGACCTAACATGTAGTCAACTACACCATTTTCTGGAACACTATCCCAGTCGAACATATTGAGTACCTGGTCAAATCGCTCGACCACTGGCCCTCTCATGCCTGCTTCCAGGATAGACATGCCAAAGTAATTAGAAACTAATGTCATCTCAATTGCTTGTTTCGTACCATCTGTAAAAGAAACAGTTTGGCGAACAGCGAGCCCCTTGTCATCGGCCCAAGGTTGCATCTTTTTTTGAGTAGCATGTCGATCAAGGTATCGCTTCATGTTGCCAGCAAGAAGAGTCTTAAAGCCCTTTGCATTTGAGGAGGCAATTAGCCGGGACAAACTTCCAGGTTGATCACCAACGACATCTGTAATCACCAGATTTTTTTGGTCAAAAAGAATTCTTAATGGAGTGCCCACCGTGGCCTGAAGCTCAGGGTTCATGGTGACTAAATGTTTGTTCGCTTCCAGAGTTTTAAGAGCGACCTCTGTGCCGTAATCCACAGTTCCAGTCATCTCAAACACAATTTGATTTTCGTAGGTTTTGATCAAGTCCATGTCGTCGCTGACAGAAATAATGCCTTTTTGAGCATTATCTTTAATCATGGAAGGATTACCCTCGATTCGAGCGTTATATCCTTCTTTTTCCAAAAATGAAAGTGTTTCACTGGGACGTCGGGTAATGACCAAAGGAATGATAATACCAGGTGTATAGCGAGTTAAAGAAACAAAGCCAAATCCCATAAAACCAAGCCCCACCACAATCACTTCAAGTGGTGTCTTTTGATCCCGTAGTTGCTCTAAAATGATAGATTGCATGTCCTATAGTAATTATTATACTATTTTTTCTTGGTAATTCAATTAATAAGTTGGTATTACTTTTGTTTTCCTAAACTGGCTTCTGTATTGAGGTTTACTTCGTACTCAGGCTTCAACTTATAAATATCAGCAAAAGGGTAGGTTTTCACGAGGTCGTACTTGCCTAATGAGCCTGACTTCTTTATTAGCTTAAAGGTTTGATCATTCTCATCATTGGTGCGCATGATAATCCAGCGAGCCCAACGATCTGGTGAAGTAGTCGCACTTTCCCAATACGCACCGGTACCTTCATGGATGTACTTGATCATTGGTAGACCCGAAGAAAAAATAATGGCGTCATGTGAGGCAGCAGAAATCAGGATGAAGCCTTTCTCATCTTTGGTATTACGATTTAGCCAGCTACTGACCTCGGTGACGTTCTTTTGGCTAGAACCCACTCGGCCGTCGTCAATGGTAACTGCATCGCCATTTACAAACTGGAGGAGGACGGTAAAGAGAAAGAGACCAATCACCAACCAACGAATTGGCTTCATACGATGGACTAAGTACCCAATAAAAACTGCCAGCGAAGGCATCATCATAATTCCGTAGCGGATATTAAACCAAGTATTTCCGGAGATGCCTTGAATAAATAGCACGGAGTGGCCTAGGTATAAAGCAATAATATTAAACGCCAATGGAGCTAAGAGAGCGGATAAGGCGATACGTAAATCTTTTGGTATCTTCTTGTCTACTAAAAGAACAGCTGCTCCAAAAATGCCCAAAAACACGGTAAAAGCTCCTGAGTTATAGGCCATTGCCAACCAGTACAGAAGCAAAGATAAAGGCAAGTTCCCTTTGGTTTGGAGAACGCCAGAGGCATCAAGTTGCTGCTGCTGCGCATGCGCAGAGTATGGTCCAAAGATAAAGTAGAGTGGATCTTTGAAAATCAGCAAGTTCCATAAGAACCACAAAAAGATACCAAAGCCAGCTAAGGTGCAGAAAAGTACAAACATGCCTTCACTGGTTTTATAGCCACCTTTTTTAAAGCCCTTATACACCACCAGCGCGGTAGCAAAGAGAAAAAGAAACCAGCCATCATAGCGAATAAGGGTAGATAGCATGATCCAGAATGCAGTTTTAATTAAGCGTAAAACCGTATCTTCTTGGTGCCAGAGCAGTAATTGATATGAGCCAATAGTCATCGTGGCCAGCAGCAGCAGCTCCGTCATGGCTGTTGATTGGAGAAAGAGAATATTAATATTGGCAACAAAAACAAGGACACCGAACAATCTGCCTAAGAGACCAACCTTTAAGGTTTTTAAAATAAAGTAAATAGTAATTCCAGTAGCAACAAAGGAGACCATCGACTGCAGCGCACCTGATAATCCAGAGTGCCACATAAAGTCGTTCCAAATAGTCGGGACCATCAGAATGTGGGGGAGTGGGAGCCAAACACTACCCAGCTGGGCTAAGCCAGGCTTTAACCCTTCGACCACACGGCGGCCGATATCAAGATGAGAGCGAGCATCGTTGTAGGCGAGACCTAAGCCATTTCTGTAATACAGAACAAAGTTAAAAATGGAGATGATAATTAAAGACACCAACAGAATGACTTCTGCGTGACGATTGAGAAATAGATAGAGCTTTTGTAAAAGGGCTTTATCGATTCTGAGCTGAAAGGTTGATGCAGGAAGTCTCATTCTTTATTTTTTCTAAACTTTAACTCATTAGTAAATCGAGAAATATAAATGATAAATAAAATGAAGCTGGTAAAACCAAATAATCCGTAGTGGTAATTCTTTAGAGAGATTTCATTCTTTAACTGTGAATTATAAAAAAGCGAGCTACTTTCATTTTTGCTAAGCTTTTGGAAGTTGTAGTCCACAGTATATGGAATGAATTGGGAGAGTTGCTCAGCCTCGACCTTGGGAGGAATGGAATTAGTTGTCAAGGCACCTGCGAAGGTGATGAAGATACTATAAAAACTTAATACTAAGAAGATAGTTGAAAATAAAAGATTCCTAGCAAATCTTTCGATAGCCATTGCTAAGAAGATGGCTAAGATCGCGGCCGCTGGAATAAGGTAACGAGGTCCAAAGGTCCAGCCCCCCCAAGGATCTCCAAACATTGAGTAGAGCAGAATAGTTGTCACCAAAACGCCCAAAAGCACTACCGACATGCTTTTAGTTTTACTTTGTTTGTAGCTGGTGACCAGCCCAAGTAGTCCAATCCAAATTACTGGACTGTAATACAACCAAGAGCGTTCATTACTGATTAGCAGGATTCTCACACCTTTTAGTTGAGCGCGAGTATTAAATGGTAGTACAGGAGCGTAGGCATCTTGATTCTCTGCCATTTTCTGATTACTAGCTTGTTGCGCTTTAGTGTCGAAGTAGTCAGAACGTACCATCATTTGACCAAACTTAAGCGGTGATCCAGTTAAAGAAAAATTATAAAAACCAAAGAGCAGAACCAGTGGTAAAAAGCCAACTGCTAGTCCCACCACAGCGGCCTTCAGACCAACTTTTAATTCTGTAGCACCGTCACTTATCGTAAAGTTTTTTGACAAAATATAGATGCCGATTGGAAAAAGCAGGAACAAATTGGGGAAATCAATAAGTAGCGAACTTCCGTAGAGTAATCCAAATAGAGTGTTGTTTAAAAAGCTTCTTTTCTCAGCCGTTGCGTTTAATAAGCAGAGAAGCAAAATCGTTACGCTAGCTGTGTGCTGGGTTAAGGTTAAAGCGTATGGTAATGCGTTGGTTGCAAACGTAAAGACTAAGGCTGCACAAATAGCAGCTGGTTTTTTGGCCCCCAACCTTTGAGTAATTCGGAGAAGAAGAAAAAAGTTCACAATTGCAAAGACTATGGTGGACGTAAAAGCGATTAATTGGGGAAAACCAATTTGTTTACCAATAAAGTAAAAGGGCAGGGTCACAAAAGAAACACCGGGTGTAAAGATGGAGAAGAACTTGTCACCATACTGCACCATGTCAGGGGCAGCAAAGCGAGCTTGGTCAATCGTAAAGTCAAAGCGTCCATTCTCCATAATAGATTCAACCAAAGCATAGCGAGAGGCGGTGTTGGTGGACTCAAAGGGGCTGCCAACTTCAGTGCTTTTTTCAAATTGGTACGCAATAGGATTTCCGGGCTTGCCTTTGACTACAGCTGCAAATACAACAATCAGCATCAGTAAAAGCAGAATTGATAATAAAAAAGACTTGATAGATGCTTTCATATAAACAGTGTGCAGATTGTAAATGAAAGAGCGATAATTCGCAATCTGTGGTAAATTACCCAGTATCTTCAAATTTAGCGACCAATCATATGAAAATAGCTCTTATTTTTACATATCTTCACTCCACTTCCGGTAACGTGAACGTTTTTTTGTCGCTCGCGATAGAGCTGCAAAAGTTGGGCAACCAAGTAGATGTCTTCACCTACTACTATGACCCTGAAGTTTGCTTTCCAGAGTTGGCAAACCAGCTACATATTCGCTACCTAAAAAAGGTGAGTACTCGAGGAAAAAATATGAGCGTGACGACCTTAATGAGTCGGGTGCAAGCTGCTGTAGATTATTACATTCGTACACCGAACATTTTTACTTTGATGAAAGATTCTGAGTACGATTTGATCTTTACTGGAGAGTCCTGTGCCTATGTACCAGCTTTAAAGTATAAAAAAATTCATAACACTCCAGTGGTATGGAGTGTCTTTGATCCGATTACTTTAGTTGATAAAGCTAAGCCAGGCTCTTTGGTCGGAAAATACCCTTGGTTTGGAAAAGTACTAGAACTTCATAGCAATATTGATAAAAAAAATATTCAAAAAATTGATAAAGTTATTGTCCCTACACATAAAATGAAGAAAGAGCTGGATGCTTTTTATGGAATAGAGTCGCTCGTCTTTCCTACAGCAGGGATTCACGCGGAACAGTACTTTACTGACCACCGTGAGTTAGCAAAAAAACGCTTGGTTCGTGACTGTAACTTCGCTCCAAAAAATAACTTTATTATTTTGGTTCACGCTCACTTTCAACCTCATCGGAGGTACGAAGATATTATTGATGCAGTTGCTCTGCTAAGTCCTGCGAGGAGAGCAAAGGTAAAATTATTAATTAGTGGCAATCCAAACTTTGATTTACCCTACTACACGTCAATTGAGAAGAAGATTAAAGAACTTGATTTAGAAGAAACAATCATCATTGATCCAAAATATAAGAGCCCCGAGGAGTTAGTTGGCTATTATCAGCTCTCAGATGTATTTGTTTTCGTTCCTATTGAGCAAACTTGGGGGTTAGCACCATTTGAGGCTATGGCCTGTCAAAAACCGGTGATTTTATCTACAGGAGCAGGTTGTGCGGAAGTAGTTAAAAATGAGCACGATGCATTAATAGTGCCCGCAATGAACCCGCAGGAATTGGCAACTTCCTTAGAAAAGCTGATTGGTTCTTCTAAAATTCGGCGTCAACTAGGGAAAAACGGTTATCAACTCGCAGTTTCTCACTTCAATTATCCTAAGATTGCGACTCAGTTAACTCAATTATTTAAGAAACTGAGCGCATAATTTTTGTAAGCTCAATACCAACTTGTCGCATACTAAATTTTTCATTAAATAACTTATATCCATTCTGAGCAATTTTTTCCAATAGAAGTGGATGTGTTTTTAAGTCCGTAATGGCTTTGACTAAAGAGTCTGAGTTATTTGATAAACACATATAAATGTTTTCCTGATCCGTGAAGACACTCTCAATTACCTTGGTTCGAGAAGTAATTACGGCTTTACCCAAGGCAATTCCTTGACCCACCTTATTAGGAATAAATCTATCAGCAGAGCTTAAATTCTGCATAAAGCCTAGAAAGATATCTGCTTCTTTGAGCAACTTCTGAGCATCTGCTTCAGGCATACTTGGAAAGAACTGTATGTTTTTTAACTTATACTTTTGGGCTAATTCATACGCCATTGGGTACAAGGGGCCGGTTCCAATCATCGTGAACTGAATATTGGCATCAGTAGATAACTTACGAGCTGCTGCAACAATATGTTCAACACCATGAATTGGATTGTACATACCATAATATATGACATTAAGAACTTTTCCTGGCTTTTTAAATCCTTGAAACTTATAAATCTCTTCGTCAGCTCCTAAGTACACTACTTTGATCTTAGATGATGGAACACCAAACTCTTCGTGAATATAATCACCTAGCACTTGACTGTCGACTAACAATATATCTGGTAGAGAATAGACAAATTTTTCTGCTGTATACGTAAGTCTTGCAAGCAAACTTTGACGCTTCATAATCCCCACGTCATCAGCCAGAGTATTTACTAAAAAGGTTACTTGATCAAATATAAGTGGCTTATGGAAGAACTTTGACACCACCCAGGCAATAGGTAAGTCAAAGTGACCTGGGTAGCCAACGAATATTACGTCGCTCATCCTTATACGATCTGAATGTTTCAGTATTTCTGGGATAATTTTTATTTTAGTGAGCAACCGCTTAATTAAAGCTAAATTCCCTAAGTGTTTTTCAGAGTTTAAATCTGTGATCTTATTTTGAGCCCATACGTCTACTACATTAATATTTTGCTGTTTAAGACGCTTGAGCGTCATACTGTTTTTGCTAATCTTGTCATTAACGCCGAAGTAGCAAACCGTGAGTGGTTTAGTGTTCTTTTCTGTCATAATTTAAATATTTTTCGTAGAGGTATCTGTTGCCCAGTATCCTACACCTGAATGGCTATTCTTGTGAGAAGTAAATCTCGTAAATAAAGTTAATAATATAAAGAGTGCTGTTCTGAAAGGACTTGTGATCAAAGATGAGATTAATGCACGCTTCGTTTCTGAAGAGGGAATCTGATAATCTGCTGAAAGATCCTGGTTAAAAAATGCTTGATTTTCACTCAATGAAAACTGAAACTTATGACTTTGTTTAAGGTGATCACTCAAACTTCTTGGTGAGCGATAACGCACCTCAGCCTTTGGTTGATGTAGATGAGTAAAGCCATGATACTTAGCAAAGAAATAAATATAGGCATCATTGTTCCATAGCTTCGATGGTATTTTCATACTACTGAATAATGGTTTAGAGAGCAATAACAGTCGTCCGTTGCATGATAAGTAATTGTGATAATTCTTCCAGCGAGCAGAAATTTGAGCAGTTAATATTGCTCCTAAACTAATAGTCCACTCAATTGCATTGCGAGCTGGCATAGGGACGGCAGTGGTAGTGATTAAATCTGCAGAGCTAACTTTGCTTTTGTTCAGTAAGTGCTTAAGAGTATTTCTTGGCCAAATGACATCGTCGTTTGTCAGAATTAATATTTTAGTTTTGGTCAGCTTAAGGATGTCATTGATTCGGGAGGACTGACCTTTTCTACTCGCTCTATAAACCACTTCCAATTTGTGATGTTTGACAGCCATCAAAATTCCTTTGTCAATCTTCTTCTTTCCATCCACTACTACCAGAATCTTCTTGACGTCAGCAAATGCTGTCTGCCCATAGATAGAGTTTAAGGTGGTGACTAAGCTCTTACCTGCTTCATAGGTTGGAATGCCGATAGTGGTGCTGGGGTTATTTATGTTCAGGGAGTTTCTTTTCATACGCTATCTTAAAATCAGGCTTTGATATCTGCTCAGATTTAAAAGTGTTTGTAATTAAGGACAATGTCTCTTCGGCGCTTTTATCCCAATTGAACTCTGCAGCCCATTCAAGAGCATTTTGGGAAAGGCTCTTTCTTAGTTTAGAATCTTTAAAAATCCTTTTAATTGCGTCAGCCATCACGTCTACTTCTAAAGGTGGAACAAGTAGTCCAGTCTTTCCATGAATAACTGAGTCTTTAAGTCCAGGAACATTTGAAGCAATTACTGGTGTGCCATGAGCATTGGCTTCAATAACCGTAATACCCCAACCCTCAACCATGGAAGGTTGAACAGCGATCCAACTTTGAGTAAAGATCCGTGCCTTTTCCTGATCATCTACAATACCTCTAAAGTCGACTTGATTGTTAATCTCCAAATCTTTAGCTAACTGCTTCAGTCCTAGACCGGCTTCTCCATTACCCGCAATTATAAATCTTGCTTTTGGATACGAACTCAAAACCACTTTAAAGGCTTTTAGCGCTATATCAACATTCTTATATGGTTTCAGTCTGCCCACAAAGCTCATAGAAGGGAAAGCTGTTTTGGCCACTTTTGACTCTTTGACACTCTCAATTCCGGGGTTAATTACTTTAATCGAAGTTGGAGTTCCTAGGGCTAGATCAAGAATTTCTTTCTTTGAAGAAGCTGAAACAGTAATGATGGGCATGTGGCGATACAGCAACGGCATTAGTGCCCCCTCTATAAAGAGTGCGATCTGTTGCAAAGGAAAGCGAAGCTGTGATCTAAAAACGTTTTGGTGAACGTGATGAATTAAAAGGAAGATCGGTTTCCTGACGAAAAGTGGTGTCAAGAATGGAATGCCATTTTCAGAATCTATAACTAAATCAAATAGGCCTCTAAACTTAAAAACATAGTATAAGAATGCCCAAACATAGACGGTATAAAAGCCACCGCGTCTGACAACTTGAACACCATCAATGACTTCATTGCGAGAAGTCTTACCGTCATTGCCCGCAAAGACGGTCACCTTATGACCCATCTTTACCAGTCGGACTGCAATCTGATGTATGTATAACTCGGCCCCACCTGCCCAAGTATGCTTGGTGTCTCGCCAGTTAAAGATGAGAATGTTGAAGGCCTTATCAGACTCAGGAGGTTGGGTTCTACGTGGAAGCTTTGAGAATAAACCCAGTAAGTCATTTACATTTGCTAACGGGGCTTTAATCCAGACATAGGTAAAGTGGAAGAAAGTAAAAGCAGCCAGGTGAATAATTCCGATGCTGGTCATAATGTAGACGACCTGATGTAAATCTCCTCTCAATAGTAATAGGGCAGCAACCTGGGCTACGCTTAAAACAACTGAAAGTATGGAGAAAAAGTAATCCTTTTTGAGCAGACGATAAGAAACAAAAACCTGAGAAACTGTAAAGGCTGAGACACCTAAACCATAGATTGGCAGCAAATGTTGAATTGAATCGAACTTGAGGGATACACTAGCTGGAAAAAAGCTCATTATTAAAGGAAGACTCCAACCGAAGATGGCATATCCAATAAGCGTCATGAAGATCACAGACAGCAGTGTGTAGCGAAAAATCTTCACCGTACTTTTCCCAGCTCCTTCGTACCTGGCTACAATAGGGGCTAAGAAAACTGAGGTCAAACTGCCAATGAAAAAGATCATTTTGCCAAATAAGCCTAGTACTCCATACTGACCAATTTCTTTGGCTGAGAGTAGGTGAGTGACTAATAAGTTATCTAAGCTAAAAAATGCTATACCTGATAAACCAACAACTAACGACGCAACCAAGAAAGTTCTAGGTAAGTGAAATTCGTATTTTTCTTTGATTTCATCATCACCTTTCTTAGCCCCTAAATAGGCAATTCCTAGAGCAGCGATTATGCCAATAGGGATAGCTAAGTAAGACAACTCAGGAAAGGTTCGAGAAAGAATAATAGAGCTCACGAGTCTTATAAATGGTTGAATAAAGATGATGGCAGCCATCCGATTGAAAAGCATTCGACCGCTAACATAGCTTGAATCAACGCTAAGTAAAAAGCTTAAAATCCAAACACTGGTAAAGCTGAGCAGAGGGTAAATAGAGTGAATGTGGAAAACACTCAGTAAAAGTGGGGAAGCCATTACCCACACAAGACTAATCACAATCGCCACAAATAAAGTTCTTTGCCGCAAATACTTCCAAAAAAGCTGAGCTGAGTTCTGATTAAACTTTCCTAGTAGTAATCCAGTTTTGTAGTTAATAGTACTGCCCAATGCATTAATCGGAATACTAACCATGTATAACAAGCTGACTACAAAGTTAAATACGCCAAATTCCTCTAAACTCAGGTGACTACCTAAGTAGATGTTCGTTGCTAGGTTCAGCACGTTTGCGATGAGGGTTGCGGCGATGAAAAGCATACCACTCTGGTACTGAGGTCGTTTTAAAAATTGAAGAGCATTTCTTAAGGAGAAAAACTGAATCTTTGAGCGAATTTGAGTAAACTTACGAAGATGCTGTAACGTGAATCCGAATGGTGCAGGCTGATTCGGAAGTGACTGGTCCTGCGCATGGGCAGCTACTTCTGCTACTACATCCTTAGTTACTTTAGTTGCAAGCTTTTTGAGATGGAGTCCATGAATCGTTTTTTCCCAGTAATGAGGTTTCACAATCAACTGATAAAGCGCAATGGTTGCAGCAATACTGATCATTAGCCAATACACTGGAATTAAGAAAACCCATTTTACTAGTGACCAGTGCTCACACTTCGCACAGCCGATCATGTAGTAATAGATGTACATGAAGTTGCCAAAAATCAATGAAGTTGCAGCCATATAAAAAACAATATTGGGGTAAAGGGCCTCGATGGTTGGACCAACGTAGGCATAGAGAACAAAGTAAGAAATAGTTAAAAGCCAGAGAATTGGATTGATCAAAATGAAAACTAACTTTCCTCCCACAGTCAATTGGAAAAGAAGAGCGTGAATCCCTTTTTTGCTTGCAAACTCAATCGGGTCACGCATGTGGATTAGGTAGGTCTGCATGTAGCCTTTAATCCAACGAGAGCGCTGACGAATCCAATTTTTGAAGTTACTATTTGCTTCTTCTAAAGTAGTCGAGTCAATAATGGCGGTTTTAAATCCGCTCTTAAATAAACGGACACCTAAGTCGCAGTCTTCCGTTACGTTAAAAGGATCCCAGCCTTCTAGACCGAGTAAGTCTACTCTACGGAAGTGATTACTCGTTCCACCCAGGGGAATAGTTGTTCCAATTGACTGCAATCCAGTTAAGATGATGTTAAACCATAGAGAGTACTCCGCAGTGAAAAAGCGAGTTAACCAATTTTGACTGGGGTTATAGTAATTGAGCTTTGCTTGCAAACACTTTACATTTGGACCGACTGCTTGAAAACCAAGATATGCTTTTTTCAGTTGGTTAGAATCTGGAATATCTTCAGCATCATAGATAACCACGTACTCACCCTTTGCTCGAGCTAAGCCATAGTTGCACGCTTTTGGTTTGGTTTTAGGCTGTGACTGAGGAACTACTACTACATGGACATACTTAGGCAGCCCCATGTGCTTCACTGCCTCAATACTTTCCTCATCGTCTTCCTCAAACAGAAGTAGGACGTCTAACTTTTCTTTAGGCCAGTCAAGTTTACTAATTGCCTCTAAGAAGCCTGGAAGTATGTGGGCCTCACGATACAGTGGGCATAAGATGCTATAAATGGGCAAGTCAGCATCATTTACCTCTTTTAGTTGCTCATTAGTAAAAGATAAGTCTGGTGGATAATTCAAACTTTTTAGAATTAAGAAAAAATTGAAGAGCACGTCGACAAAGTAGACAAAGCTCATAATAGCTACAACTACGATAGCTGTGGGACGAGGCTGGAGAATAAGAGCAATAACGATGACGAAAAGCGCAGCGACAATAATATTTCGTTGACTAGTAGTAAAGGTTGTTAAAGCAGAGTGCCGATGATGAAGAGTAGTGTGAGTAATAAAGCGTTGTTGTTTATGAATTACTCCAGCCCCCACCATTTGGTGCTCAGTGGGTGGAATCGAAAAAGGTTCTACAGCTTTCAACTTTAGCTGCACGGCTCCTTTCATGATTTGAAGGGTTGGCTTGAAAAAGCTCAGCTTAGACTCTCCAAATAAACGTTTCTCAAAAGTAATTGGCACCTCACCAATGGTATGTCCAAGCTGAACAGCAGTGTGAAGCAGCGGTGCGTCCAAAGCCCAAGGAGTAATCTCGCCTTTCGGTAAAAAATCCAAAATACTTTTCTTGAAAACTTTCAGACCCGATTGAATGTCAACGTTGATGCCCAATAAGATTCTTCCAATCGTAAATGCAATTACACGACTGCCTATGCGTCTAATGAGAGATCCATTGTGAGTCTTTCGCTTCGCTACCACCACACCATGCACTTCTGCTAGCTTAACCATTTCTGGAATAACGCTGGGTGGGTACTGAAGATCTGCATCGATCATGCAGATTAACTCGCTCTTGGCTACTTGAGTACCCTCAATAATTGAGTGAGCTTTGCCAGCCTGTCCTTTTTTTATCAAGATTCGAAGAGGGTACTTAAAACTGAGCTCTTTTAATACTTTAAGCGAGCCATCAGTCGAGTGATCATCAATTGCAATCACTTCGTAAGTGAGATTTCCAGCATTCAAAGAAGCATCAATTTGCTCCAACAAAGCTGGCAGCACAAGGGCTTCATTCAGGACTGGAACGAGGATACTAACATTGAGCATATACGAGCGACATTATAAGTCTATCTCCCAGATCAAAGAAAAGGCATATTTTACTCTAATTAGATCCTATAGTCAATGAAATTAAGATGGATCACTAGCAAAATGATAAGTAGAGGGTATGCCCTTCGCTTCTGTTCTGCTTTTTAGTATCATAGCTAGTGATGAATTGTTATCCGTGGGTAAAATTTTCAGTGATTGTGAGTACTTGGTTTGCCGCAATTCTTTTTACGGCTTCACCTCTAGTTGCGGCCTATTCGTCATACGAGCTGGGCCAGTCTGGGTTTGGTGTCCATTTAGATAGTTTTCAAGCTGAAGAGCTAGTTGAGCAGGTCAGATATGCAGACGAGCACGAGGTGAAAGTATTTCGCTTACCTCTTGCATGGGAGACAGTTCAATATAATCATCAAGCTGCACTCGAATACAGTTGGTCGATAAACGATGGAAAAGTCGCTGCCATCGAGAATGACTCGGCTATACTTGGTATTCTTGGACCAAACCTCGATTGGTCTGGCCAATTGCCTTGTCACTATGATCCCCAGGGAAGGTGTACCAACCCAACATATGATTTGCCAGATTTGAACTTAGGGTTACGGTCAAGTCCAAATGGCAGCGCGATGTGGAGTAGGTGGGAGTGGTACGTTTACCAGACTGTCACTAGGTATGGTAGAAATGGTCAGAATAAAGTCCATGCCTGGGAAGTTTTAAATGAGGCTGATTGGGATCCAGTAAGGTGGTCATCTACGACGGCGTCCCTCGATGAGATGCGGATTAGAGGAAGAGCATATGGGGAAGTCCTCAACAAGACTGTAGAGGTTATCCGAGCTGCTGATCCAGCGGCTATCATTGTTTCTGCCGGGCTAGCTGATTGGCAAGTGGGCGCCACTACGGGTAACAGCATTTTGCCTTCCACGAGAGCGTTTCTTGAAGGAGTCTCACAAACTGCTATCTGGGAACAGCTGGATGGTTTTGGAGTTCATCCGTATCGGGCGGGTGTTGATGAAGTATCAAGTTACTTAACCAACTTGAAGCTGGCACTACCTGCTGAGGCGCAAAATCTGCCATTCTGGATTACAGAGTTTGGGTTTACATCAGACAGCTTATACCGTGGTTGCGGACAGTATTGCCAGTACAACACAGCTACCGAAGCAGAAGCTATGAGTAAATTGCTTTCAAATCTTAAAGCTAATCCGAATATTTTTTCCGCTTTTTGGTTCCAGTTAGCTGCGAGAGGAGAAAATGATACTGCTTCAAATTTACCTTATTCCTTGTATAAAGAAGAAGGTGGCAGCAATATAGAGTCGCCACGGACAGTACTGTTCTGGCAAGAAGTTTTGGCGTTACAAGCAAACGCTTGTCTAGGAGCAGACGCTAATCGAGATAGTATCGTAAATTTACTAGACTATGCACTGCTGACAGAAAATTTTAATAGGTCAAGACCTATCCCTCGTACCGTAGACCAGAACTCTGATGGGAGAGTTAATTTACTAGATTATGCTCTGCTCACGAATGACTTTTTTAAGCGAAAAAGTTGTCAGAGATAAGGATAATGCTACCTCGCGTACGATGATCATTTGGTTAGCTAAGAGATTGCAGCACTAACCCTTGTTCTCGTTGCGGCCCAGTGGTAATCATCATTAGTGGGAGTGCTAATTTTTTGGAAATAAACTCCAGGAATTTTTGCGCTTGAGTAGGTAACTCTTTATAACTCTTCGCTTGACGTAGCTTTATTACATCCCAACTGGGAAGTTCTTCATAAATTGGAGTCACTTGGCTCAAGTAGTCCTGATCGGGTCGATATGCAGCTGGCTTTTTGCCTATTTTATAGCCCACGCAGATTTTAATTGGTACATCCTCGTAGCTAACATCCATGTGAGTTAATGCCAATGTGTTAATTCTCCCAACTTTGGCAAAGAAACTTAGAGCAGGCAGGTCCAAGTACGCAATTCCTCGCGGACGTTTAGTCGTAGATCCATACTCATATGCATCTTCACGAATTCGATGGGCAAGTTCTTCCGGCATAATCGTAGGCAGCTGGCGAGTCCCGACGCTAGACATGTATGTAGCTTTAATAACCCCAGCTTTAAACTTAATGAGATCAGGGTCAATTACTCCTTCAGTGGCAGAAAAGATGCCATCAAAAGTAGTGTCAGATGCTGTGATATCAGGGTAGACTCCCCAGCGATAATCTAGCCCAATTGCTTGGGCCTTCTCAAACACAAAGCCACACTTTTCGTCTGCCCATTTTTCAGCTAGCCAGCCACTGACATTTTTTATATATGGTTGAAGCTTTTTTGCGCTAGTACGCAGCTGATTTATAAATTCTGCTTGAGAGCCAACTGTTCTTTCTCCATTCAGCCCCACTACATTTGATGTGGCCAGCTCTCCTCCCAGCCCAGTGACTAAAGCAGCATACATATCATAATGTTGTTTAACTTTTGCTTCGTTAAATTGAATAATGTCACGCATTCTTAATGGGTGTCTCAATAAAACATCAGCATACGCAGGAGAAATACCACGGCCGGTAGAGCCTTTTCCGCCAGACTACCACTGTTTCAAAGTACCTTCAAAAGCACGGTGAGTATCTAAAGACAGTAAAGCCATTTCATCAATGACAATTTCTGCGCGATCTCTGGTATACGTAACTGCATTTATTTGATCAAGCTCCTCCAAAAGATCTTCAGGATGAATGACCATTTCTTTTCCCAACACTACTGTAGCTCCTTCTATGAAAACTCCAGATGGAAGTTGATGAAAAGCGACCCGTTGGCCATTTGCAAATTCCACAGTGTGACCAGCATTTGCACCACCATTATCACGATACACAATCACTTCTCCTTTTTTGCGGAGTTGGTGAACGACCATGTCTACAATTCTACCTTTCCCCTCATCTCCATATGCGCCACCGCAGAAACCAAAGGTGTTAGGACGAAGTTGTGTCATGATCCTCCTTCAAGTACTTATTAATAATAGAGACTGCTTGTTTTGTTAGCTCAGGAGCTAAACCTAGATAGGTAATGGGACTCAAGCCAAGGAGTTGATTCTTTGCATGCTCATCAATGTCTACACTTTTGATAAAACTCACTAATGTCTGCTGAGTAATTACTTTTCCTTGCGCTAAACTTTGCAACTTTTCATAACCTTTAGAGTCTCCGCTCTTTCGCAGCACGACTTGAAAGGCTTCAGTCAGAACTTCCCAATGCTGATTGAGATCTTTGATAAGAAGCTCGTTATCTACTCGAATTTTATTGAAACCTTTTTGCAGTGATTTATAACTCAATAAACAAAGTGCAAATGCAGTACCGAAATGCCGCTTTACAGTACTATCAGATAAATCACGCTGCAATCTTGAAATAGGTAACTTAGTAATAAAGTGCTGAAATAGACTATTTGCTAATCCAAGATTACCTTCGCTATTTTCAAAGTCAATTGGATTAACTTTCTGTGGCATAGTAGATGATCCAACTTGCCCTTTATCTTTACCCTGAATAAAGTAACCATCGCTGATGTACCGCCAGCAGTCTTGGGTTAAGTCAAGCAAGATAAAGTTGATCCTCATTAGGTTGGAGAAGAGTTTTGAGAAGTTTTCGACGGGAGCAATTTGAGTTGTAAAGAGTTGTGGTTCTAAGCCTAAAGACTTGACGAATTTTTGACTTAACACTATCCAGTTCACTTCAGGGAAAGCTACCAGATGTGCATTAAAGTTACCCACAGCTCCAGTCAACTTCCCCTCAATTTGTAAGTTCTCTAAGTCCTGAACTTCGGGAAGTAAGCGCATTACAAAGTTGCTAATCTCCTTCCCTACTGTAGTGGGTACAGCAGCTTGGCCGTGAGTTCTGGCTAGCATAGGAATATCTGCATGAGTTTGGTTAAAAGTATTCAATTGAAGAAGCAGCCTTTTCAACTCCGGGACTAGAATCTTTTTCTGAACTGACATCATTAATATAGAATAGGCGAGAGAGTTTACGTCCTCACTAGTTAGAGCTAGGTGAAGAAACTCATCTCCCGCAATCTTTAGTGCCTGCATTTTCTGGCGAAGGTAATACTCTACAGCTTTTACATCATGCTTAGTGGTGAGCTCAATAGTTTTTACTGCTTCTGCAGCGGGGAGATCGAAGTTAGTAGCAAAATCTAAAAGCTGTTGCTGGTCATTTTCTGAGAAAGAGGGAATTAATCTTTGATCTGCTAAAAACAACAAATACTTAATTTCTACTTCAACACGGGCCTGAATAAGTGAAAATTCTGAGAAGAGTTCTATGCTGCTAGGAAGCTGTGAGCGGTATCGCCCATCAGTTGGAGAGATGGCAGTGAGAGCAAAATGGTCGAATGGTAGCAAACTTACCTTGTGTCCGTACGGGATCATTATAGCCGTAACTTTGTAAAAGGGAAGCTAGATGGAAACTAGCGGATTATTCGATATTTACCTTGCACTATTCAGGTGCGTTTGCTTTAGTTGGAGGAGAAGATCCTGGTAAAAGTCAGGCCTTAAAGGTATTCCCCGTGCATTCTTATATTGATTACTGGGAGATATTCCACTGCCTTCATTTAACTCATTCCAAGTTTCAACTAGGATTAAGTCACTTCCTACTGCATTTTTAAAGCTCCCTTTCAGCCGTTCACCATCGCCTCGTTTGCCGGATAAAGGATCTAGGTGTCTATCTTTTGATCTGCAGTCTACGTAGATATCCCAGCTGGGGCATTCAAAACCTGGGTCTACGCTAGTAGTAGTAAATCCATTTAAAGTATACCTCTTTGAGACAGTATCATTGCCTCCAGCCCAGATGAATTTTCCATCAGCAACTTTTTCAAGCTCACTTCTTTGAGTATTAAAATCAAACCACGAGTAATCTAAAACAATAAATGGCTCTACTTGAAAGTCCCTTTTAAAAGAGCTTTTAATAGACCTCCACATTTCATCACTATTTTCTAAAGAACTAAATGAGCGAGCAGCATCATAGACAAAAATTATTGGTCGTCCCCCTGATTCCAGAGAAGCACCGTTATGAGTTGCCCAATACTGGCGGGGGACCTGTTGATAAAAAGACTTTATCTTTCGGTCATAAAAGAAAAACCAGTTTCGACTATTAGAAAGAGGCATTTTGGGAATACTTGGATTTTCAGTCGGATTGCTATAGACACGGCCATGAGAAACATTCCACTCTGCGACCACCGAGTTGGTGTCATCAAGTAAGGCAATCTTTTGAGATGAGTTATTTTCCCTCAGCGCTTGGACCATGAGCGGGACAGATTTTGAATCATGCAACGTCGTGAGTGAAGGGTGACGACTACCCCAACTTACAGCAATAATAATATCAATACCAGCCTTCCTCATTTCTGAGAATTCATTTTTGAACCAATCAAGTTTCTGGGCAGAGTAGCTGGAATAATTACTAGGCTGATATGGCATCTTTGTCTTATCACATTGATAAGTAGTTCCAGGACAATCAAACCAATAAAAGAAAAAGGCACCAAGTTGTGAAGTATTCCTATTGGGACTGACTGTTGGCGAAGGTGATGGGATTAGAGTAGGAGGAACATAGCTTAACGGGTAGAAGTATCCAATTACTCCATCTTTGGTAAAGCCTTTGTCAGTAAAAGTTTGAGAACCTAGCTGGTCAGTTGCTAAGCCCCAAAGTCCATCTTTTCTATACCTAAGTAATGGAATTGATCCTGGTTTAGAAACTGGGAATACATAGCCAGCAACTCCCTCTTTAGCCCAGTTATATTGAGCCACTGAGCGAGCCTCTTCTTCGCTACCGGTGTAGAAATAGCCAGAGCCAGTATTAAATCTGTATAGAGGTATTGTTTCAGGTTGTTGGGAAGTAAATAATTTTCCTAGTGCCAATTGTGAGTCAGAAAACCCATGAGTACTGACAGCTTGTGCTTTCTCATTGGTGTCAGCTGTGTAAAGATTAAGATCTCCTTTTGTGACCAGAAATAAGGATTGAAGATTTGTATCAAGACTTGCTCTAGGTTGAAGGAAAGTCTGATTTTGCGCTAAGTAAATAGCGAGGGGGAGAGTAATAGCCAGGAAAAGAGAAATAATCAGCGGGGTAAACCAGATTCCTTTGCTTTTTCTCTTCATAATATAACTATACTCGTGTTTGGGGTAGAAATGCAATTTCTATTCAGCTGAAAACCTTGCGGAGCACCTAGGTCTGGAACCCGAGCATCGTTATAACTGTCCCATTCCCAAAATAGCTCTGTTGTATTTCTTTGAGATTCTTGTCATATACAAGTATCTTAATTCAGATTCTTTTAAATGTTTCTTGAAGTTTCTTCCGCTCTTCTTCCCAGATAGATGTAAATCTACGGAAAAAATCTGAGAGAAGTTCAAGTTCCTTCTCAGAATAACTCGCAATAAATTCATCCTGTGCTTTTCGTAGCGACCCGAATAAGATGCCTACCTTTTCTGTCTTCTTATTTTTTGCAGCAACGATAAATACACCTCGTCTATCATGTGGGTTAGGGCGACGTTCAATTAGTCCGCTTTTTTCGAGACGATCAAGCATTGCCGTAGTCGCGCCAGACGTGAGACCTGTATATTTAGAAAGCTGTGATGGCTTCACCATGCCTTTGAAATATATGATGCTAAGACACTCCATATCAGTCACATTGACGCCCAGTAACTCGCCAACAGCATGTCGAAAAAGTACAGATTCAATCCCGTATTCTCTCGTGCCGATGATTATTTGCTTCTCCAAATCTTTTTTGTGCTGTGCATTCATAATAGATAACTTGCTCCTTGACATTATCTTAAAAATTAAGTAACTTGATTATATTACTTTAAAATCATAAGGTCAAGGCATATCATCACTATGGAAACTATCAGGGAAAAACCAATTATAAAATTAAAAAGTGCCGCTGGAATTGTCTGTTATGTAAATGACGTTTCTAAAACCGTAAAATTTTACAAAGCTCTTGGGTTTACTTTTAAGAAAGAGAATGACGCTCATGCTATTGGATATATCAACTGGTTTTGGATTGACTTTTTGCAAAGCGACAAAGAAACTAAAGCTACTTTCAAAAAAGAAGCGAAAGCAAAAAACAAGGGTGCAGGACAATTCCTATATCTCAGTGTTGATGATGTAGATGGGGTATATAAAAGTTTAATTGCAATGGGGCTAAAGCCGTCAAGCGAGCCTAAAGATTGGCCGTGGGGTAATCGTGAATTCGTCATTCGCGACCCAGATGGTTATAAACTCGTTATCTTCAAACGGAAATAAATAATTATGTATGGAAAAATTATTAAAAGAGTAAGAGTGATCAAATTATCTATACAAATATGATTTCAACAAACACTAAAACAAGGACAACAAAAGCATTACTCACCTGTGGTGTTATCGCTGGCCCTTTGTATCTAATCGTTAGTTTACTACAAGTGTTCACTCGAGAAGGTTTTGATTTCACTCGTCACTCTTGGAGCCTGCTTAGTAATGGGGATTTAGGGTGGATACAGATTGCAAATTTTTTCCTAGCAGGAATACTCACGATTGCATGTGCTATGGGTATGCGACGAGCATTAATTTCTGGACGCGGACATACATGGGGGCCGTTACTCATCGCTCTATATGGGGTAGGGTTAATCGGCGCGTCGATATTTGTTGCTGATCCGATGAATGGTTTCCCAGTCGGAACCCCGCTTGGAAATCCTGTTTCTGTAAGTACCTCAGGCCTTATGCACTTAGTGAGTGGCAGTATTGGATTCCTCGGACTTATCGCTGCATGTTTTGTATTTGCTAGTCGTTTTAAATCTCTTAATGAGCTGGGGTGGGCTAAATATTCCATTACAACAGGTGTGATATTTCTCTTAGCATTTTTGGGTGTTGCTTCTGGAGCGCAACAAAATGGGGGAATTTTAGTTTTTGTCACACTGTCCTTTACTCTAGCAGTGATACTTGGCTGGACTTGGATATCTATAGTGTCAGCACGTTTGATTAAAAGTTTATGAAAAATAACATTTATTTAGCGTTACTACGCGGTATTAATGTTGGTGGCAACAATACGGTTAGTATGAAAAATCTCAAGAAGGTCTTTGAGGGGCTTGGATATACTAACATCAAGACATACATCAACAGTGGCAATGTGATTTTTCAGGCCACAGATAAAAGTTCAGATAAGATAGTTAGAGTAATAGAGGACGCGATAGAAAAAGAATTTGGTTTTGCAGTTCGGGTGCTTCTACGCAGTAAAAAGCAGATAGAAGAAGTGTGTGAATTGATTCCAAAGAAATGGACCAATAGCAAAACAATGAGGACCGACGTCATTTTCTTATGGAAGGAAGCGGACAATGTCGAAGAGGTTGCAAAAGTTGTTATTAATCCCCAGGTAGACAATTTGATCTATAAAGCCGGTGCAATTATTTGGAACTTTGAACGTGAAAAATGCAAAGAGAGTAAATCGGATAAATTTATTGGTACGTATCTGTACAAACATATGACGGCTCGCAATGTCAACACGACACGAAAACTGCTCGAACTAATGAGAGAAATCTGATATCGTGTACTCACCCTTTTCTAAAAGAACTAAATATTTTATTAACAAAATAGAACTTAATTACTACATGTGTACTTGGCTGGACTTGGATATCTGCAATATCAGCACGTTTGATTAAAAATTTATGAATCCATCTAAACTTATCGACGACAAAATAACAGATCTTGCTGATTGGCGAGGAAAAACACTTGCCCAACTCCGTAAGCTTATTCTGGAAACTGACACAAAAATCACAGAAGAATGGAAATGGGGCACTCCAGTGTGGACTCATAACGGGCTAGTTTGTGCTGTCGGAATTTTTAAAGACAAAGTGAAGTTTAATTTCTTTCAGGGCGCGCAACTTATAGACAAAAACAATCTTTTCAACTCTGGTCTTGAAGCAAAAAAAACGCGAGCAATAGACTTCTATGAAAGCGATAAAGTGGATACAATAGCGTTGAAAGAGCTTATCCGCACTGCCGTTGCTCATAATGTGAAAGAGGAGAAATAAAACTGATATTTAGTCAAAATACTGCGGATTTTGTCCGAAATACTTTCGATCTTTCACTAACACATCAGAGAACAGGATTCGAACGAAGATATTTCACTAAATTAGGGCTAGAAATGGCTCTTCCCCCCAAAAGCTTAGAACCGAGCGCAAATACCTTGAGGGTCTTTTAGTCGATTTTCAACATTACAGGCTATCTTTGGGATACTGGGGTTTTTTCTGCTCTTTTTTAGCAAGCCCCATCAAGCTAATCGAGCATAGTAGACTGGTCTTGGAGCAACCGAAGACCTTATGCGGTGTGTATTGGACAAAGTTCGAATGTATTTCGAGCAGAATCCTGATGAGAGCTACTAATCGCACGCTCCGCGTGCGTGGTGGCTCCAAACTGAATCATACGCTCCGATTGCGCTTCGGGCACGCTCGCGGACTCGCGTGGGCAAAACCCAAAAATGTTCCTTCTTTTCTACATCTTCGCGGCGACCCGAGGCGCATACAATTCGGTTTGCGCTAAGGCGCAATCAAATCTATATGTGCTTACCCCGCCCGCCCAGTGCGCGCACAAATCCCCGCCGTTTTGAAGAAACATTATAAAACGGCGGGGATTGCTCCCTTGAAACGCCTTACTCAATAATGATGACTTCGCCGTCCCTTATTGCCTTATATGGAATATTATTATCCTTGCAATATGCAATTTCTTTTTCAATATCTGCGGATTCGGGATGGTCAGAATCCCAGTGCGGCATAAAGGCGAAGTCGACGAAATTCAACCCGTCCCAAATAACTTCTGTCTCTTCGGGATAAGGCGTGTCAACTTTATCTACGATTTCATACGCTTTGAGGTTTGGCGTGAGAACACATCCGGCGGCACTATAACCAGCATAGAGAAAATCTTTTTGGTCGCGAAGTTCTTTCAAAATATCGTCTAGTCCGCTCAACTTCATTGCTTGCCGCAGAACAAAAACATTGCCGCCGCTGATGAAAATTGCGCCGATTTCATCGAGCTTCTTTTTTAGCTCGTCCGTCTTTCCGAAATAGTTCTGCAAGTTCACCATTTCAACTTCAAGCCCAAGTTCGCGAAGCGAACCCATATCTTTTTCGTTTCGTTTTGCGCGGCGTTCTGGGTCAGCGCCAGTAAAATCCCCTGCGTTCGGGATGTAGCCAATTTTGCCTTTCGGAACGAGATTTTTCAGTTTTTCTGTCTCGTTCCCGATTTCGTAAGATGATAGGTAATATTTCATAAAGTTATTTTAAAATTTCTTCAACCGAAGCATCAGCAAAAATTTTCATCGTATCGAATATTTTGAGGTTTTTATGACTCGGGATAAGGAGTTGTAAGTCCGTACACGCCAAAATTACACAATCTAAACCTTTATCTTCAAAGTCATTGATAATGCTAATGAGTTCCTCACGATCTCTATGTTTCTGTTGTCCAACGACAAGATTTAAAATAAACTTTCCCATTCTTGCCTGTTGAAGTTCGTTTGGAGCGACATACTCAATTCCGTTTTCAACAAAAGCATTTTCGTAAAGTTTATTTTTTATTGTCGCAGAAGTAGAAACAATACCAACTTTGCCCATTTTTTCTTGCTTGAGAAATTTAACAGTTTCCTCAACAATACTTAATACTGGAATTTTGACCGCACTTCTTATGTTCTCAATAAACACATGGAGAGAATTGCATGGCAAAACAATAAAATCTGCACCTGATTTTTCTAGTCGTTGTGCTTCTGCGGTGAGAAATGGAATGTATCGCTCCATACCCTCACTTCTCAAAATTAAATCTTCCTCAATTTGGTAAGGTAATGGAACACTTGAAATAAGAATTGCCGGACGAGCAGTTTTGTCTTTTTTGGCACACGAAAAAACAATATCGAGGTAAAACTCGGAAGTTGTCTCTGGCCCTAATCCACCAATAATTCCAATTGTTTTCATAATTTTTTATTTCAATAAATCCTCAATGGAAACACTAAGCGCCTTAGCGATTTTTGCCATTGTTTGAACACTTGGCTTAAGAACAGAGCCACTTTCCACTTTGGTAAGAGTAGTGTGCTTCACTCCCGACTTCCTCACTAAATCGTCTTGGGTCAAGCCAAGTTTCGCCCACGCGAGTCCGCGATCGTGCCCGAAGCGCAACCGAAGACCTTCTGCGGAAGCGGTGGCCTACACTTCGTGTGTGCATTAGGCAGGCGCTTTAGCGCTTGCCTGCAGGATCAAGCCTACGGCTAAACTCAACTCTATCCCATCTGCCCACCAAATCTTGCTTAAAGCAATATTGTTGTGCAGGCGGAGCTCCCGGGTCTGGAACCCAACTGTCCTTATAACGCTGTCTCATTCCAGTAGGCAACTCCAGGCTAATTGTATCAAAAATGAGACAAATGAGACACTATAAAAAAGGACTGTCTCATGCTTTTCCTATATCTAGTTTTGGTATATATTCGGAGTTATGGATTATGCCGATATTCGTAACAAAATGTTTGATTCAGCGGAACAATTTTGGTGGGGTTCCATAGGAATTTCAGTATCACTGCTCATTTTATCTGTTTTATCAATCCTTTTAAACTTTCCAAGCTCAATTGTGGCTCTGTCGGGGTTATACATCCTTATAACTCCAATACTCAGACTATTTCTAAGACGTACATCAAGATCCTTTTCAGAAAAAGGTGATGTTTGCAGAAGAACCATCATGTATGCCGATGGTCTAGGCATTTCTATTCCTGAGTTTCAGGCTAAATTAATTCGATCGTGGGTTGTACAAACCGAGCTAAACAAAGCTCCGTTCAATCCGCCATACTTTGACTCCAAAAAGAAGGCTGGACCTGTGCGGCTGATGGACAACTTGGCAGAGTCAACTTATTTTACAAATTTTCTGGCGAGTAAAGTAGAAAGTATTCTATCCGTTGCCCTGTTATTGATAGTATTAATTACAGTTTCGAGCATTTACCTCGCTACAAGCTTCAACTTTACCCAATCTCAGCTGTTTCAACTCAATAAATTAATTTTGGTAGTTGCTACTTTCTTACTATCAGAAGACGTTTTTGAGCACTATTTAGCTTTTCGCAGGCTGGCAAATGAGTCGGGAGTTATTTATCGTGAGGCAAGCACACTTGCGAGCAAGAAAAACTTAAAACCAGAGGAAGCTCTGCAAAAATGCGAAGAGTATACAACTCTACTCGCAAGCAGTCCTCCCTTACCATTCCTCCTGTATCGGTACTTTCGAGATGCACTAGATAAGGCTTACAAAGGTAAATAGTATGGCAAATGTTTCTGCCCTGATTCAAAGATATATTGACAACTACATCCGCCTTGACCAAAAGGACATCATTGCGGCTGCAAAAAGCCGAGAGTGGTTGCTAGAGCACATTGCAGCTAAAATCAACGCAAGTAATGGGCCAAAGCTTTATAAGCATCAGCCTTTTTTAAAATTTGGTAGTTATTTTAAGGGTACCAAAGTAGCTGATATTGATGAGTACGATATTCTCGTGATAATTGATTCCTATAATGGCCAGTTCTCACAAAACGGTCAGATTCTTGGAACTGGACTAGGAATGCTGAACCCAAACCCTAAATACAGTGGTGGTTATCACAAAGATGATCAAAGTGGCATTAGCCCAAACAAGATGCTGTGGTGGCTAAAAAAGATTGTCAGTGACGTAGTAAGACCATTTGGTGGTGATGCACCCGAGCGTGATGGACAGGCAATTTCGGCGCACATTCAATCCAAAAATCTGAAGATTGACTTAGTCCCAGCAGGCATCTTTAAAAGCCCACAAACCAATGACATCTTTTTCAATATTGGGACATCTGATCGAAAAAATGGGTGGATAACAACTCTTCCACATCAAGATTTAGTCGTGATTGATCAAGTTTCCCAAGGAAGAGATGATTTTAAGAACATCATCAGAATTTGTAAGCTGATCAAAGACAGCTATTCCATGGATTTTTCATCATTCGCCATTGAACTGATGGTGACTCACCATGCAGTAAACAATATTTGGTATGGAGATCTATACACTGACTTACATGGCGCATTGCTATCAATCAGTTCAGTCCTCAATTCAGGAACACTTATTGATCCGTTTTCTCTCACGCAAAAGAATATTTTGTTTGGGGTATGTAATCTAACCAACAATGCTGAAACGTTCAGGCTAATAGCTTTACGACTTGAGTTTTTAGTAGATCCCAATGCTAATGATTCAGTTGCTTTTCACTGATCCAGGAAGCCTTCGAAAACTACATTAGATAAACATTCTTCAGTTTGACGTTCGGAAAATCATGTGCGTACTATATAACTTTAACTGCTAGAGATTTGTTTTGCCAATAATGTGTACTTATTTAAAAATTCTAGTAATGCTTCATAAAAATGAATGACTGAATCGATGTGTATGTGTTCGTTATCACCATGAATATCTCCACCTTCCGGTTTTGTCATAATGAATGGCACTCCATATTTATTGAAATGACGACCATCGTGTGAGCCATGGCCACCTTCGGTTTCTATATCTCTGCCAAGTTTCTGCGATAGTGTTTGAACAAACAGTTGTAAAGCGGGGTGATTTAAATCGGTGAACGGGGCAATTCCTGTTGCTAATACTTCAACACTTAACCTTTTATCGACCTCATGAGCAATAGAGGTTATCTTTTCAGTCAAAGAGTCAATGGAATCGTGCTCTGGTGGAAACCGAAAATCTAAATCAAGGTGGGCCTCGGCAGCGACTTGATTAATTGAAGCGCCTCCTTCTAACTTCCCCATATTCATGGTTGTGTGCCACCCTTCGGTATTATTAGCCTCTTCATATTCTCCCAGCAGTTGATTAGCTAATTTCACTATAGGAACCAATGCATTTTCTCCCAGCCAAGGTCTTGAAGAATGAGCCGGCTTACCTTGCATGCCAACCCGTAGGTGACAGACGCCCTTAGATTTATTAATGAGTACAAAGTTATCGCCACCATCAGGTACAATCAGTAGCTTTGGTGAAAGTTGATATTCATCGGCAAGATATCCAGCACCTTTAAATCCACCTCGCTCCTCATCACTGGTAATCGCTAACATAAAGGAGAGGTCTGAATTGCCTTCTATCAAGTCATTAAGCAAAGCATATCCAACAGGAATGGAATACTTCATGTCACTGACACCCCTGCCATATGCAACACCATCCCGGACTTGCATTGAAAATTGATGTGGTTGCGCTGTAACTACGTCAACATGAACTAGATAGCAAACATCAGGACTTTTAGTGGGCTTATTACAAGCGAGTAAAATAGGCTCACCATTGTTGGCAAGCAATTGGACATACGCCTCAGGAGATATCTGCTTTTGAATGAAAGACATAGCTTCCTGAAAACCCTCTGGTTGCCCAGTAAGAGTGGGAAAACCTACTAGTTTTTCAAGATCATGAACAAATATATCCTTATTCATTGGCTTCCTTAATCTCTGACTTAATACGATCTACACCATTTACACTATTCATGCCTCTCGAAACGCCAAAACCGCCTAGCTTTAACACAATGTATTGGATACCTTCAAAGGTAATAATTCGTTGCTGATTTTCAGTTTCTTTTTTTGGCATAGACAATTCCTATTATTTAATATCTTTGAAACCGCCCTTATGAATTTCTCTTGATCCTCTGGTGACCGTGGCAACTCCTACCTTCAATTTTGCAGCAATTTCTCTTTGAGGTATTTGCTTTTTAAGCAGTTTTACTATCTGTAACCGCTTTGGAATTTCTTCCAATTCTTTAGGTGTTAAAATTGATTGAACGAAAGACTTCAGCTCCTTTTCCGTTTTGTAGGAACCTAAGACTGAAACAAACTCGTCAAGAAAGTTTTGAGTCATTTTATTGTTATGAATTCTTAGTCTTTTCTTGTAATATACCCAGCACTAATCGCCTGATTCTCACCTCTATGATGGTTGTAAAAACCTTCAGCCATTTGGCTTCTACCCACGTTCCCTTGACAAATAAACAATACTTCTTTCATTTCGGGTCCTTATTAAGGAATTTAATTAAATCTGTAACAAAAGCATCTTTATCAATGCTTGTTGCTACATCGGTGTTTACTATTTTTTGCTTTGCTAGACGCCTCTCAGCCACTGTCATACCCGAAGTATGCTCACCTTTAGTTTCAATCACAATATCCATCCCTTGAAGAGTAAAAGCCTCTTGATTTAATAAATAATATGCGGCTAATGCATCATAGACTAAAGCTCCATTTACTCCTTCTTCCACCTCAATGCCAGCAATGAAGTGTTTCATCATAGAAGTAAGTGGTTGGTACAGAGGACTTCCTTTTAAGGAGTCGAAGGTATCAAGCCCCAGTACTACATCATTACAGGGATCAAGAGGAACTAACACTTTTTTTACATCAGCTCTGAAAACAACGTCGGCAGCTTCAGGATCAACAAATATATTAAATTCAGCAACTCGGTTCTTATTGCCCGCTACATTAATCGCTCCGCCCATAATGACCACTTCCTTAGTCAAGGGAATAACATGAGGGTACTCTCTAAAGAGCTGGGCAATGTTGGTTAGCGGACCCAATGTCAAAATAGTAACTTGATGAGGCATATTTTCCAAAATTTCTTTCATTCGCAACACAGCATCTTTAGTCAGATTGTACTGTGTAGATGACATCTCTAAACCATCAAGGCCGCTATCACCATGGACAACTGCTGTAATAAGATTTCTCTCTAGAGGAGCTTCTGCCCCTGAGTAAAGCGGAATGTTTGTTTGTAGAAGATCTAAAACTGCTTGTGCATTACGTGTGACTTTTTCTATAGTAGAATTGCCAGCCACAGTGGTAATAGCTTCGATATTAAATTCCCTTGATTTAACCAGCAACATTAATGCCAAGGCATCATCATGACCAGCATCAGTATCAATAATAAGAGTGGGTAGGGTATTATTCATGATTTTCTCCAGTTTTTGAGTCAATAATTTCCATAATAATTTGAGCGGTTCGTGTTGCAATGATTCCTGTAAAATCATCAATGTCAGAATCAGTTAATAGGCATCCCATCATGCCCAACTCAATAGCAGGCATTACATCCTGACTCAAGGAATCTCCGATTGCGATTATTTCATCAGGATTTGTGTTCAGATCTTCAGCAACTTGGTTAAAGATTTTTAGATGTTTTAATTTTTTTGGAGGCCCACCCAACCTGGTGTAAGCAATGAAAAGGTCGAAATCTTTTTCTGGATCATAGCCAGACTCTTTCAAAATTTTCTTTGATAGTTGATCTGGGCTGCTTGTTAGTGCGACTACTTTAATTCGCAGAGATCTAAGTCTAGCGATAAGTTTCTGAAGCTGCTCTTGCTGTTCAAATGCACCCTCAGGATTTATCTGAACAAGTAGATCATAGAGAATTTCCCAATTCGGCTCTTTCAATCCCAGTTCAGGGAAATGAAGGTGAATATTGCCCATAAATAGAGCTTGCTCACCACCGCCATATTGATCCCTATAAAACTGGATAACCTCTCCTGTTTGTTCAGGGGTAATGTCGAAATAGTCTCTAACTGCTTTTTCAACCATCTCATCAAACTGTGAAAAAAAACTGGCATCTTTTGCAAAAGCTAGGGTATGATCGACATCAAAAATCACTGCTTTAACTCTGCTCAAAGCGCTTTTATTTTCTGGCGATAGCTTTAGTCTCTCACTCATACCTCACCTCTATACCCAGCATGTTTTTGAGTTACTTTGACATATTCGTTCAATTTATCCATCGCTTGACCAGATTTTAGTAGTTCATAGCCTTCTTGTGTTGCTCTCTGTAAATATCGTGCATTAACTCGATGGTTTCTAACATCTAAAGCATCAGCTTGATCCAAATAGTTTCGAGTAAATATTCCTAAACCTATAGTCATAGCTAAATACCTTGATTTTGCCTCATCTTTTCCACTTAAAGCTTCTGTATTGAAATGCAAGATCGCTTCTGCAGTATTAGGAATAATTAATTGATCAAATCTAATTTGCTCCAGTTCGTATCTCAGATAAAAATCTTCTGGCCGAATCACGAAGGTACCAGCTGACTCGCCTTTCACTGAAAATGATACTAACGAAACATAAGGAGGAGGGGCTATTTCGTCCAAACGGATATGTTCCTTTGCTTCTCTAGATGAATAGTAACTGTCAGGATCAAGCATATCTTTGTGGGCAGTCTGAAGATCAGTTCCGCAGTAGACAGCACTGTTATCATATGTCTGGTATCCAGTTTCATTTAGTATCTGTAGTGCTTGAATAATAGTTTCAGGATGAATTTTCTCGTTTACACCAATGAAACCGTGAGTAGCAGTATCTTCAGATAGGGTGAAGGCTAATGGGCCAATAACATGGTTGATGGTTTCACCCTTAAGGAGGTGTGATAAGGTGTGAAGAGTTCGAGTATTATGGCAACTGGTCATAAGCAAATTTGCTTCTCTAAAAACTGCTTCAAATGCTGCAAGAGAATGGAAATCTGATCTTGCTTTGTAAGCTTCAATGGCACTTTGCCCTGCTACTTTTGAAGTATTTGGATAAGAATGGTGTTTGTGTGTTGGCCCTACAATTGCTGAAGCAACTGATGACAAAGTAGATAAGCTAAAGAGCTTCGATCTGCCTTCACCCAATGGATAGCCTTTGTCACCACCCATACCGCCAAATGCTAAAGTGGATTGAGGAAAATAAGCTCTGGCTACAGTATCTAGATGTAAGGTAGCCGCAACCATTCCAGCAATTTCTTCGGCAGTTAGAGTAGCAAAACCTTCTTTTGTTGACATGCTTGACAGTAACGCAACAGCTTGTAAAAGGTGAGTTTCATGTGGACCAAGATTTTGTATTCTATCTACCATGACATCCAGCAGTGGTTTATTTAAGGCACTTGTAACAAAAGCAATAAGGCTAAACGCTTCAGAAAATGTCAAATCCTGACCGTGCTTTAGTTTGTCATCCAGACCATAATAACCGCCTTCATTAAATAATGGTTGCAGGTGTTCAGATGACTGATCAATTTTATTAGGCAATTCGGTGATATATCCTGAATTTTGCGCTAATGCGTCTAAGCTGAGGTTACAATCAACTAATTCAGGGTTACCGTTACCTAACATTCTTTGATAGGGTTCTCCTTTTAACTGAATGAATGATACTTGGCTTGCTCTTTCAATTTTTGACATAAATCCTTTCAATTATTATTTTGACTGAGTATAAAAAAATCTGCCTGGGGCAGATTTTCGTTATTATACAATAAACTAACCCCTTTTTTACTGAAGGAATTGCCACCAAGCAAATTGGTATGTCTTACACACTTTATTCATAATAGGGTGTTAGTTTAGACTAGGTCTGTTTAAATGTAAACTAGCAAACTAGTACGGTGATACTTTAGCTGTGGAAATGATTAAAATAAACCGTCAGTAACTCAATTAAAGAGGCGTTATCTGTAGTAAAAAAATTCCCCTCAATAAAGAAAAAGAGTTGACTATTATCAATCAAGATAAATCTTTGATAGCTTTGAACGTCATAATGTTGTGTAAAGGTAAAATTATTTGAATTGATTGCCAGTGTCTGCTTCACAGCATCAAAATCTTGTGCACTTCCGAAACCTAATCTGTGAATTTTAACTCCTTCTTCTAATTTTCTATTCAGTAGCTGGTGATAGCTTGGCGGTAAAGGTTTCTCAACCTCTTCAGCCAGGAGCATGCTCATCTTTATATCTACTGTTGCTCCTGAAACCGCCCCGATTACAGTCTTAACAATTTCATTTGATGGGACTAATGTTAACTCTTGGTTTTGAATCTGAACAGATACTTCGTTTGCACCTAAGCCAACAACAGAATAGACGTGTCGAACCAAATTCAAAACAGCCATTTCTTTATTAGCACTATGAATATACTCTAAATGAAATACTAGAGAAAAGGCATCTCCTGCATCGATATCTAAGCTGGCAAATGGAGTTTCTTTCGTATCTAGTGAGTATTTTGTCAATCGTCTCCCATAAAACTCTGGCAGGAGCACTCTCTCTACTCTATAACCTTTTAGCTTCCCTGATTGCACAAATTCGTCCAAAACTCGCGAAACCCCATTCTCAACTCTGGGATTTTGAGTTGTTGTGGAAATAAGTGGAGCCTTATTTTCAACAGCATACCCAAGTCTTTGTCTATTGAGCTCTTGATAAACGCCCTGTCCTTGGTAATGCTGGTCAACTGTCCCAGCCCCCAAGGAAAATCTAAGTGTTTCTGGTGTATATCCTTCAAGCTGACCACGCTGAAAATCCTCAACTGAATGCCTCTCGAGAGTAGCAAAACCAAGTACCTGATCCTCACTTGTCTTTGCTACAACAATAAGCTCTCCTTTTAAGGCATCATCAACCTCGTCCTCTGGCATTTCATGACCAAACGATTCAGTGATACAAGCAACAATTGCGTGTGAGAGAGTACCAAGTTGAGATCTTTCGGTGACGTTTTTCAATACTTCAAATTTAAGTGGAGATTCAGTCATGAGCATATTGTAATTGACTTTAGGTTTTAGTAAAGATCATTTTGATATTAAATGATACAATAACTCACTTTACTCTTGAGTAAAATTGCTCTTTAAAAATTCGTATCAGTCGGCAACGGGAAGTGGTTAAAAATGACCTTTTCCTGTTGCCGATTGGCAACACCAAAACAATGTGCGCCAAGTCCAAAAAGGAGAAAAAATGGACACGCAAAGTAAAGGAAAGCCCTTATGGGCATCGGTTTTCGTGATAGCATTGGGGTCAGCGTTTTTCCTGACCGTCGAAAAGATCGTGGATAGCGTCATCAGCAATAACTACGCCATTGCCAGCAACCCCATCACTGCAGCCTCTGCTTACCTTCTGGTAGGTGGTTGGTTCGGTGTGCTGGTATCGTTGTTTCTTGGCAAAGTACTGGGGAAACACATCCCTGGTCACACGCGTATTGAATTGCCAACACGGCGCCCAACGATTCTGGCGATCTTGGCAGGCATCACTGCGGCTTTGTCTACACTGATTATCCTATGGGGCAATCAGTTGTTCGACTTGAGCATCATCGTGGCTATCTCAAATGTTTTCGTGCTGTTCGTAGTCATCTATGAATGGCTGCGTGGCAAAGTATCTGCCAAAACTTTCTTGCTCCCTGGAGTAATTGTGACAATCAGCACTGTGCTGGTTGCTTATACTCCTGCATGGCAAGAAAGTACCGTCCTTCAGGATCAGGCTGGCAAGCTGCTTGTCGTGTTACTGGGATACAACATCTTGGTGGCATTTGGCAGCTTAATCACCAAGCCGGCTGTAGATCAAAGTGATCCAGTCAACGTTCAGATTGTTCGTTTTATCGCGCTGGCTATCACGGGAACAATTATCTCGATAGGGCTAGCAATTGCCAACGGGCAATGGCAGGAATTTGTTAACGCCTGCGGGAACATTCTGTCCTCGCCGGGAGCATACATGTTCCTGTTTTTGTTGTTTGCCGCTGTGTTCCTCGGTCAAGTTCTCGAACTGTGGGCGAAGCGGCAAAACGTTGACGTTTCCAGCGTCGTAATCGTCATCGGGATGAGTGTGGGGCTGGGATTCGTAGCTGCGCTCGTGATTGATGCATTAGCACCCGGTTTTGTCGGGGAGGTGCCGACCGAATGGTCAACTCGACTCATCCGCTTACTCGGTGTTGCCGGTCTGATTTTCGCTACCGTTCTGTTGCAGAACAAAAAAGCGAAATGAGACCAATCGGTAGCTTTTTGTGGGGCGCATCGCAAGGTGCGCCCTACTTTCTGATATGAATTGATATAATAGCCTACTCAAGTAGTTGCTCTTTAACAAGTAAATAGCTTTATCGGTAACACATTGTACCTCTACCATGGGATATAATGTGTTGCCGATAGGCAACAAACCGTGAATTGAATTGTTCAATTTCGAAATCTAAGGAGAAAAGAAATGGCTACGAAAGTTGTACTCACTGGTATGCGTACCACCGGTTCCCTCCACTTAGGACACTATGTTGGTGCCCTCAAGCAATGGTTGGAAATTCAAAATACAGGGCAGCATGAGTGTTATTTCCTCCTTGCCGACGTACAGGCACTCACAACTCATGCCGATAACCCAGCTCTGTTGACCCGCTCAGTGCGTGAAGTTACGCTGGACTGGCTGGCGGTTGGGCTCGATCCGACATTGCCAAATGTTCACTTCGTCCTGCAATCGCAGGTACCGGAGCGTTACGAGCTTTCGGCACTCTTCATGATGATCGCGCGTTACAGCGAGGTCATGCGTAATCCGACTTTAAAGACGGAACTGGAACGCCAGCCGAACGCTTCGATGGGTTTCATGGCATACCCAGTCGATCAGGTAGCGGACATCTATATGGTCAACCCGTATCCTGCCCAACCTGGCGACGAAGTTCTTGTCCCAGTTGGTGCAGACCAGGTGCCTCACCTGGAGTATGCTCGTGACCTCGCCGTTCGCTTCAATCGTGACTATGGGCAGATCTTTACACCGTGCAGTCCGCTGGTCGGCGAGATTGGTCGTTTGGTGGGAATTGATGGTGATGCCAAAATGTCAAAAAGCATGGGCAACGCCATTGACCTCAGCGACGATCCCGAAACCGTCAAACAGAAAGTCATGGGAATGTTTACTGATAAAAATCACCTGCGAGTCCAGGATCCGGGTGATTCAGAAAACAATCCCGTCTTCATGTACCTGCGGGCGTTCGATCCAAATCAGGATGAAGTTGAAGAGCTTGCCGCACACTATCGTCGTGGCGGACTTGGTGATGTGGCTTTGAAACGCCGCCTCGTTGATGTTCTCAACAACTTTCTCGAGCCCATTCGTGAACGTCGCTCGCAATATGAAAACACCGACATCGGTGGTATCCTGTTTGATGGCTCCCACGCTGCTCGTGAAGCTTGCATTCCTGTGGTGGAAGCAGTTCGTGAGAAGATGGCGTTGGTCATCCCATAAAAAATTCACCGGTTTTACCTATCGCAACATTAGCTCCAAAAGAGCGGCCTTCGAATGCCGAAGTGTCCGAGCTTTAAAGCTACCCCTTAAAAGGCACATCTATCCAGGTGTGCCTTTTTTCTTGCAAAAAAAGACCAGCCGTGTTACAGACTGGTCTTATCATGTCATCTCTGCTTCTTGATACTCTGTTTTATCACTTAGCGGCGAGCAGCCAAAGGCAGCTCCTATTCACTTGGCAGGTTGAAAACTCCCATTTTCTCAAGGGCGCTTCTCTCCTCATACTGAATAACGATGGTGGAAATTGGTGAGTGTTCTTTGGCGAATTGCTCACGGATAACACGCTCCTCATCTTTAGTTCCCCAGCCACGCCGTTGAACAGTTCGCTTATTGTAGCCGGACTGAGCTAACCAGTTGGAGCTATAGTACGGTTTCGTTTGCTCAAAGAAGAAAATGGCTTCGATAACACCAGGATTTCCTGGTTCATCCATTACCTTCTCAAAGCCGCTTGGTAGATAGCCAAATTGCAATTGGGGACATTGACTGTTCTGGAATCGCCAACAATCGACGGTTACCAAAACCCCAGGTTCAAGAATGTATCCCAAACCATTTCCAAGGAGTTCTCGACCATCAACTGCACAGAGTCCATCCACGTTAACAACGGCAATCGCCCTCCGGGGACTAGTATTCCACAAAGCTATTTCATAGTAGTCGCCCTTTGCACCGAGGACAAATACATCACCTTTATGGTAATACTCGGAAAGAATATCACCACCCGACTTGATTGACATAGTGAACCAGCCATCTTTTGATAGCACTTTCTAAGCTCCTTTATCTGAAAACACTTAGCGAGTATCTGAAGCAGAGAGATGATTTTGGCACGAGCAATAAAACTAATGAAGTCCTTTCTTGCGCAAGCATTTTGCGTTAAAGAGCTCCAAGTCATTTTGTCACACCAAAATAACTCTCTGCAAAATTGTTAAAGAGCGAAAAATATCCGAATATTATAACTCAATCTGGGAAAATTTATGAGAGGTAGTTGAAATGATTAAAAATCAAACAGCTCTTTGAGCTTAATGTGGAGTGCTTTGGCGATCTTCCCAATTTTATCAAGGGTGGCATTCTTTTCGCCTCTCTCAAGGAATCCCATGTAACTGCGGTCAACACCGACTTCACCAGCTAGATCTTCTTGCGTCATGCCACGATCTTTACGAAGTTCTTGGATTCGTTTGCCAAATTTCTCATGTAATTCAGTCGTTTTAAGTGCAGTTCCCATTCCCAAATTGTCTAGGGAAAACTCCAGTCTATACAGCTTCTCCTTGTAGCTTTATAATTAGTGCAGCGGTATAGTCCTGATAGTTACAAAATAAAAGGAGACATACGTCTGATCAAAAGGAGAAAAAAAGCAATTGGTTCATGAGGCACAAAGTGCTGACCGGAATCTTAGTCTTTATCGTATTCATTGTAGTTATTGGTTCATCAGGTAGTGACAAATCAGGAAACAGTAGTAGCTCTAGCTCCTCAACTAGCCAAGAACAAGGTAAAAAAGATGAAAAGGTCATCGCCAAAATTGGTGAAGTAGCTCAGAGTAGTGACTTGGCCTTCACCGCTACTGGAGTCAAAGACTCTCAAAGTCTGGGAAACTCATACACTCGCAAAGAGGCACAAGGAGTATTCAAGGTCGTAACTCTCAAGATCGAGAATACTGGCAAAGAAACCAAAACCATTGACTCTTCAATGATTAAACTTCGAGATAGCCAAGGTAGAACATTCGAGAGAAGCATTGATGGACAAACAGCCAAAGGTTTAGCCCAAGGCTAGGTTGACTTATTCCTCCAACAAGTCCAACCAAGCTTAAGCGGACCAGGGGTTGCACCTATTGGATACATTAACATTCTTCGAGAAAATAGAATTAGCACAGTGGCTCCTGATTCAGAGCGGAGCTGGGTTATCAAACAAATGTTTGAACGAGTCGGTGAACAAGGTCACAGCGGAAGAACTATTAAAAGGTGGCTCGACAGTATTGGCTTTACTACAAAGATAGGAAAACAACTTTCGCTTAGCCGTATTTATGCAACTTTAAACAACCCATTTTATTATGGTGAATTTCAGTATGGAGATGATTGGTACAAAGGAACACATGAACCTCTAATAACTAAAGAACTTTTTGAAAAAGTGCAGATACAACTTATTGTCCCACCAAAGAATTGGCATAAGAAACAATTTCCGTTCAAGACACTCTGTAAATGCGGAAGCTGTGGTGGCGGAGTGACCGCCGAGGAAAAGTATAAAAAACTAAAGTACGGTGGATTTGCAAAACATGTGTACTACCACTGTGCTAGATCTGTTGATTACGATTGCAACGAGCCCTACATCACTGAGGCTGATCTAATCGCTCAGCTACTCTCACACTTAAACAACGGAAATATTCAAATCAATAAGTCTAAGATTGCCAAGAAACTCACTGCAGATATTGAACGGTTTCACAAGTTGCGTGAGCAGGTGCTTCATCAAGAATATCTCTCAGGGAACTTAGGAGAGCTTGAGAATTTAGCAGTTAAGCCAAATGATGAAGAAATGGGAAAAGATTATCTCAGGCACATATTAAAAACCGGAACTGGTGAAGAACGACAAGAAGTCCTGCAGATGATAAAAACCAAATTCTTTCTAGCCAAAAGACATTTATCTGTATTATAAAGACAAATAATACATTGCTTATTGATAATTGGTCTTATTTGTATTACTTTGAGATAAAGCTAAATACAAATAAGGATCAACATGGCAGTAAAGATAATAATATCCGGAGAAGGATTATCTCTCGAGAAGGAGATATCATTGCATGAGGCGGGTCAAATCATTACCTACCTGGGGACTAAGCAACAGCTCATTACTTCATCACAAGATGGTATGACGTTGCTTGAGCAGTCATTACCTGAAAGAAATGGTTCGACTTCGTCTTCACCTAATGATGCAATTGCGGCTTCTGGAGCAAAAACAAATTCTGAAAAAATTACTGCTATAGGTAAATATCTTCAGGAGAGAGATGGAGGACAGTCTTTTGCGGCAGAAAAGGTTAAATCAGTTTTGCAGAAAATGGGAGAACAACCTGGGAACTTTCTAAGAGATCTCAAAGCAGCAGAAAAATCTCAGTACATTTACTGCCAAAATAATAGTGAGGGCGTGTTTTCTGTGACAGATAAAGGAATTGCAAGTATAAGCAATAAATTTTCTGAAAAGGTTGTACCGAGCAAGCAAAAAAAGAAATCATCGGCAAACAAACCGTCCACCCCTGTTACTGTCAGTCCTGAGATTGAGAAATTGTCAATTACTGCCAACTTAGATGGGTTCCCAAACTATCATAATCTTGACACCAAATGGAAAAAGATTATCTGGCTTTTAGTGTTCGCTGGAGAAAATGGGATTGAAGCATTGTCTCCTTCTGAAGTTGAGCATTTATCGGAGAAATTTAAAGGGCGGATAGTAAGGAGTGGTTTTACTGCCCACAACAAACCTAACATTAAAGCTGGATATGTTATTTCAAAGACTGGAAATAAATTCTCTGTTGAGCAAATTGGAATAGATTTTTTAAAAACTTTGGTGAAAAATGATGAATCCAAATAAAGTATCAGCTGAAATTGACGTTTATTCCTTATCCACTTTGCAACTGAAAGTGTGCTGGGTGATTGACAATCTCTCAGACGAAAGTAAAGACAGATTTACTTCTTCAGAAATTGCTAATTTTTTAGTTGAGACAAAAGGGATAAATACATCCAGACAAGCCGTCAATGCTTCTTTAACCAGACACAAAAAGCTATTTCATAGAGGTAAAAATGGGTTCAAATTGATGAAAAGTGGTACTGAGGAACTTGAAAAGCATTCTGTTAGAAGAAAAGTTTTCATGATCGAGTCAGGCAAACCATTTACAGCCAAAAATGTGGATCTTTCAAAAATTTTCAAACAACTCAAAAGTACAATTAATATTTGTGATCCTTATGCTGATTTAAGTACACTTGATGTGATATTAAATAGTATTGAAAAAGATACTACGGTTTTTCTTCTCACATCAAAAATTGTTGAAAAAGTTCAGGGAAGTTTTAAACGTCAAATTAGCGATCTGCAGAATGAAGGCTGTAAACTTGAAGTCAGAGTTTATACAAGCTCAGACTTGCATGATAGATATATCATGGATGATTCCAACTTCTGGCTTTCTGGCAATAGTTTAAATTTTTTAGGGAATAAAGAAAGCTTTATTGTCTCACTAGGTGAAGATATTAGATCTAGTATGTCAGAAGTCTTCAATCGAAGATGGAAAATAGCTCAACCAATTTAATAATTACACGGCTGTTGAACTGCAATATGTTCAAAACAAGAAAATTTAGCAAGCCCCATCAACTCATTTGACCATATTAGACGGGTCTACCAGAACTTTTCAGTTGTTGCGGAGGGAGAGAGATTCGAACTCTCGGTATCTTGCGACACGGCGGTTTAGTAAACCGCTGCACTAGGCCACTATGCGATCCCTCCTAATTCGACCAAAAAAGTAATCATTGCAAGTCGGTAAAGTGAAGCACTATTCTACTACAAAGCTGTCGAGGGAGTTGGGTTAAAAGCCCATCTGGATAAGAACTTCTTGAGCAAAGTTTAAGAAAGATAGTTCTGTGGTAGCACCTCTAACCTCACCAGAACTAACAGCATCTTGTTTTTGTTGAAGCTCGGGTAGTGGCTTTGTGGGGAGAGTATTAAGGCTTCTTTCTTTTATGATGGGAGTAACTGGAAGCTGCTTATTTACTCTCTTCTCGATTATTTGGTCTCCAGTTGCAGAATTAGAAGGAATGACTTTTGGGCATTGTCGTGGATAGCGCTTGCAGAATTCTTCACGTTGTTGAGCAGCCGGAGTTGCTTGAAACTCTCTTTTCCGGATATTGTCTTTCAGTAGCTCTGAATCTTTAAATACTGGATCCCTCGCTCTTCCGCCAGTTTCATTCCGTTGCTCTTCAATTTGATTCTTTATAGTGCCACCTACATTTCTGCACGCCTCACGATTCGCTTCTTGTTCACAAAAGGTGCGGCACTGTTCTGCATCTTCGCAGCCGAGTAGCTCCTTGGCTTTTCGTATAAGTTCATCTTTGCCAGAGTTAATTGGCTGCGGACTTAAAATTCTTTTTCCTAAGTCACGGCATTTTTCAAAGTTATTTTCATCTCGGCAGATAACTTTACATGTGGCTTCCGTGGTGCATCCGAGCTCTGTTTTCGCTGCCTGAAGCAACTCTACTTTGCGAGCATCTCCGGCAGCTTGCTTATAAAAGCCCTTTCTTTTAGCAAAGGAAATACAAGCTGCGCTATGGGCGCTATCACTGCAATAGGATTTGCACTCTGAGATGCTGTTACAGCTACCTAATTCAGCAACAGGAAAAGATATCTGGTATTTTTGAGCTACTTGTGACTCTGAGGTTAGTGCATTCACACGACTAGAAAAGAATAATCCCGAACTGACTAGTCCAAAGCTAACTAGAAAAAATGCTATTCTTTTCATTCTATTCCTTCAAATGGATTAACAGGAGGTGTCTCGAAGGGGTTTGAACTTACACTCGCATCTTGGGTAACTTCAATGGCAGAGGGAGAGGATGCATCTTCTGTAAAAGGGTTTTCATATGGGCTGGGAGATGCTCCCATAGTCTCAGATATAACTGGCGATGGAGTAGGAGTCGCAATGAGTTGAGTCTTTTGTCTTTGAGTCAACAAATAAATAATAAGCCCTACCACTGCAATCACTCCGATACCCATTACTATGAGCGCAAGATTGAAAGGGTCGAATTTTTTAGGAGTCCTAAGTTCTACAGTTGGGGCAGTGGCGGGGGGAGCAGAGGGAGTTGGAACTGTTATATCAGGAGAAATTTGGTCCATGAAGAACAGTATTTCATTTTTCTGGAACAGATGTCAAGAGAGAGCTGATTGTTTTCGATTAATGCCTGTGGATGAGCGTCGAACTCACCATAGTCTCAGAGGCTACTCTACAGGATGGTAGAACGGTGCACTTAGTTGCCTAAATACTTTCGCACATCCAGATTGGCAGTGTGAGACCAGTGATACCGGTATCACGAAGGGGTACCCACCCCAACTAGCACAGGCTCTTGTAGCACTCGAGGAGCATCCTAGCACAATCTTATCTCTAAACCCAGCTACAAAAATCCGGCCAAAGGCGAAATCTTTTGTAAGCGGAAGTGGTGGGATTTGAACCCACGAGACCCTTGCGGGTCGCGGATTAGCAATCCGCTGCCATAGGCCACTAGGCGACACTTCCTCTTTTTCGACCAACTTTGCTGATTCGTACTATCTCATGGTGTATTTTACTCTGCAACTCCAACTCTGGCCACTGAATAGCATAATTTTGGAATGAAAATCCCCCGCCATTTATCATTAAGCAGCTCTTAAAAGAGTTTAAAGTAGACGAAGAAAAGTGACTTTCTGCCAAAAATCGACAACAAAGACTTCAAGAGTATGGACCGAATACCTTATTGGTCACTGCGGCCCCATCTATCCTGAAACAAATAATTGAGCAGTTAACTCACCCCATAGTTCTATTATTACTTGGAACTGCGGTCGTTTCCGGAACAACTGGTGAGGCTTTAGTGCTAGCTGAGTTGTTTGTCCTAGCGCTGATACTGCCTGTTGCCGAAGAGCTCACTAAACTGGTGAATCGGAAGACATCAAGCAGAAACTAGGCATGAAAAGGAACAGTTTGTAGAGAATAAGACTCAACTTTTTCGCGCTCATTCAACTTTGCAGCTAGGAAAAACATTTCTTTTCCCTGAACCAAAATAGGGAAGCAAATTTTTAGATCATCTACAAGTTCGTATCCACTTTGTAGCACAGCGGTTTTATCCATCCAGAGCAGCTCACCATCCGAAGTGTGGTTGCCTACAGGAATTTTTTTGTCACGTACCTCCACTTTAAAGAAGGCCACAATCCAATCTTGTTGATAACCCCCTTCTAAGCGAGCAATTCCAGCCAAATGAAAGTCTGAAGCCTGAATCTTATATCCAGTTTCTTCTTCTGTTTCCCGAATTGCCGCAGTTAGGTAATCTTCACTTGGCTCAAGCTTACCACCGATGCCATTGAGTCGATTTGGATCAATCTTTTTGGTTGGTAAACGGTGAAGTAAAAGATACTCGTCTCCAGTATGCAAAAAGACAGTCACTGAGCAGTAGGTAAGGCGAGGTGTGGCCATAGACTTTCTCAAATAATTACGCTAAAACAAGAGCTTGATGAATATAACATAAGGCAACCTATGCACACGACAGAAGAGCTGCAGTCTATTCATGTTCAAGTTTTAGAACACCTGCAGAGTATTTCAAAAAACTTTTTGGGAAATGACCAAGAAGTACTTGTAAGTTTTAAAGCAGATCTCCCTTCACAGTCATCTATAGTTACGGACGTTGATATTCGTATAGACCAATATTTTCGAGAAAATTTAAGTAAATCATTTCCTGCAATTGGCTTTATTACAGAAGAAGGTGATGCAGAAGTCAAAGAAGTGAATTGGGTGATTGACCCGATAGATGGAACCGGAAACTTCAGTCACGGCTTTCCTTTTTTTGGAATATCAGTTGCCTTGTGGGAAGGAAATGAGCCAATTTATGGCTGCATCTATTTACCGAGGCTTTCTACCACAGTCTATGCAATTAAAGGAAGAGGAGCATGGCAAAATGATCAGGATCTTCACTTTGAGGATCAAAAGGAGATAAAAAGTGCCTATGTTTTGATTGCTCCAGTAGCAGGGCCAGCGTTGATGGGACAAGCGGTTGAGGCTATTGGCGAGGCAGTGGCTCATCCTCGCGACTTTGGCTGCTGTGTATTTCAGGTAGTACAAACGTTACTAGGTAGGGCAGATGTTATGGTGGGATTAAATCTTTCCTTATGGGATATGGGTGCTGCAGTAGTAATAGCTCAAGAGGCAGGAGCAAGCTGGAGATATGTGAGTCCTGAGCCCGACGCCTTAAAAACTGATGGAAATACGTATAAGCACACCTTTGTTTTTGGCAGACCCGAACTGGTTAACAAGCTAGAACCTGTTTTACGTAAGTTAATTGCGGGCTGAGTCTAAACGCACTGTCCCGGCTGGAAAGAATTTTTTTACCACTTCTGCAACTGCAAAAATTCCTAAAGATAGAATAATGAGGAAAACAAATTCTAATGGTTGTAGCAAGGTGAATGAAAAGACTTCTCTGACTGGTCCTACAAATAATGCGACAAATAATAGTAACAATGAAACTATAAAAGCAAAGTTGACCATCTTATTGCTGAGTAAGCCTATTTGGAATGCCGATCTATTTAAGGATCTAAAGTTAAACATGTTGAGCAGTTGAGATAGAGACAGCATCGTAAAGGCAGCTGTTCTCGCGACAGCTTCTCCCTGTGACAAGAAGTACCAGAATACACCAATAACTAGCCCTACCATAACGATCACAATCGCACTTAAAAGGGGGAGCAAGTTTCGCGTAATAATCTGTTCATTCGCGTCACGTGGCCCTACCTTCATTACCTGATCATGACTGGGTTCATTAGCTAGTGCGAAGTCAGTAATTCCGCCCGTGACAATATTTAGCCAAAGGATTTGTAAGGGCAAAAGCGGCAATGGAAAACCCAGTAATAATGCGAGTAATAATGCCACGCTCTCCGTCACATTGGTAACAATTAAAAATGAGCTCGTTCTCCGGATATTACTGAATAATGTCCTACCTTCTTTAACTGCATTAATGATCGAGGCAAAGTTGTCATCAGTCAGCACAATGTCACTCGCTTCACGGGCCACGTCTGTGCCAACTTTCCCCATCGCAATCCCCACATCAGCTTGTTTCAGCGCAGGTGAGTCATTGACTCCATCCCCGGTCATGGCCACGACCTGGCCCTGTTGCTGAAGCAGCTGAGCAATTCGCAACTTGGTACTGGGACTCAGACGAGCAAAAACCTGACAGGTGGTGAGTGCCTTCTTTAGCTCGTCATCACTGAGCTGTACTATTTCATCATCAGTCATTGCTAAATCCAGCTCACTCAAACCAATCTCTTTGGCAATTGCCTTAGCGGTGACAGGGTGGTCTCCGGTAGCCATAATCACCCTGATACCTGCAGTTTTGGCAGTGGCAATTGCGTCTTTAACTTCAGGTCTAGGTGGATCAATTAAGCCAACCATACCCACGAACTCTAACTCCGTTAGGTCTTCAATAGTTAATGAGTGGTGCGAGACAGGAACTTCTTTTTGTGCTAGCCCCAGCACCCTTTGTCCCTGATTAGAAAAGTAGTGAATCTTTTCAGTAACTTCTTTCAAGTCTAACTTCTTTTTACTACTTGCCTCATCACAGGAGTGGACACTTCTGGTTAAGATGGCTTCGGGAGCTCCGACCACATAAATGTATCGAGCTTCATTGTTTGGGGTGCTGACTAAGCAAGCGCGAAGCCGACTTTCTTGGACAAATGGAAGGTCAATAATTTTGATAGGCAAGTTCTGTTGATCAAAAAGATGGGAGTGCTTCCCGAGGTCATGAAGTGCAATCTCAGTTGGGTCTCCCATTTTCTTCCCATCTCCATCAACCTTGACGTTATTACAAATACCTGCGATGGTAACAGCTTTTAAAAGCTGCTTGCTTTGGTGCTTAATCAGATCAAGAGCAGCTGCATCCATCGGTTCCTGATTACAAAGCCATAAGTTTCTAACGGTCATTTGATTCAACGTCAGGGTGCCAGTTTTATCAGTCATAATAGTGGAGACGATGCCGAGCGTCTCCACAGCTGCTAAACGTCGAACAATAGCTTGTTTCTTTGCCATGCGTTGTGCACCCAAAGCCAGCACAATAGTTAAGATAACAGGCAGACTTGCTGGCAGTGCAGAAATCAAGGTGGCAGTGGTGTAGATTACCATCTCCCACAAATCAAAGCCGCGAATAAAGTACCCAACCATAAATGTGAGGGTGGCTGAAAAAACAGCGATACCGACCATGACCTTTGTGAGAATCTGAGTTTTTTGCTCAAAGTGAGATGGCGGTTCTTTAATTTCTTTCAACTCTTCAGCAATTTTTCCTAACTCTGTTTCTTTTCCAATCGCCGTCACAACTGCCTCTGCAGTTCCCCGGCTAATCAGTGTGCCCATAAAAACCATGTTGAGTTGATCACCGACTGAAGCTGCCTGAGTAAGAGCCTGACTATTTTTTTCGACAGGTTGGGACTCGCCAGTCAAGGTGGACTCAACAACCTGCAAGTTCTCGACAGTAATGAGCCGGGCATCGGCGGCAACTTTGTTACCCGCTTCCAGCAACAGTACATCTCCGGGTACGAGCTGACTGGCAAGAAGAGCAGTGACCTGGCCATTACGGCGAACCAAGACTTTTGTCTCAACCATCTTTTGGAGCGCCTTGACCGCTTTTTCAGCTTTCAATTCCTGATAGAAGCCAAGTACAACGTTCAGAATTACCATTCCGATGATAATTGCTGCATCGAGTTCATGACCAAGTAACCAAGATAGTGTAGCCGCAATGAGCAACAGTCCTGCCATGAGGCTCCGGAATTGTCGGAGCAGAATCAGCCAGGTGTTGACCTGGTGTTCGCGAGGTAGAGTATTAGTACCAAACTGCTGACGACGTGCAGACACTTCATGAGCTGAAAGCCCACTCTGAAAATCTAGTCCTGACTGTTTCAGAAACTCACGCTGCTCGAGTAGGTAGGGCTGGGAATTATTTGGCATTGTCGTAGTATGGCTAAAACTGGTGATGAAGTCTAGCGAAAATTTCTGCTTGAAAAGTATGTAAAAGAAGTGTGTAATCGATTACTAACATTTTACTGAGGTATTTTACTATAATGCTCAACTCTCTTGATGATCTCGCCAACATTCCAACATATCTCACCTATGATGACATTCTCTTAAAGCCTGGTTTCTCTGACTTTTCTCGAGATGATATTACTACCTCAACTCGACTTTCTCGACGCATCAGCATTGATGTGCCACTAGTTGCAGCTCCTATGGATACTGTAGTGGAGGCCGAACTCGCGATCGCGCTTGCCTATAAAGGTGGGATCGGCATTATTCACCGGAACATGTCTATAAATGATCAGGCAGATCATGTAGCTCAAGTAGTATCTAAAAAACTTCAGGTGGGTGCTGCTATCGGTTATAGCCAGGGTTACCTTGAGCGTAGTCAAAAATTGGTCGCAGCAGGGGTCACAATCTTGTTGATTGATTCAGCTCATGGCTCGTGTACGCCTATGGTTGAGGCAATCACTACTCTCAAAAAAGCTTTTCCCAAGCTTGACTTAATAGCCGGGAATGTTGCGACGTATGAGGGTGCAAGAGTCTTAATTGCTGCAGGAGCTGATAGTATCCGGGTGGGTATGGGTCCAGGTGCAATTTGTACAACCAGAATTATCTCAGGTATGGGAGTGCCTCAATTTACCGCGCTAGTTGATACTGTTCGGGCAGGTCGGGAAGCAAATGTGCCGATTATTGCTGACGGTGGCGTTAAGTACTCTGGAGATATGGTCAAGGCGTTAGCGATTGGAGCAGAGACCATCATGATGGGCAGCTACTTTGCCTCATGTATCGAGTCGCCAGGAGATGTAGTAACCTTGACAGCCGATCAACTTCCGGCTCAATTTCGTCATTTAGTGAGGAGGGATCAAAAAGAGTATCAGTTTAAGACATACAGAGGGATGGGCTCGGAAGCAGCTATGAAGAAGGGAGCTCAGGTCCTGTCTGAAGATGAGTTCCACGGGAAGAGCTATCTAAAAGGGCGAACGCTGGTGGCAGAAGGTGTCGAAGCGCTGGTGCCAATTAAAGGCACTGTGTCAGAGGTAGTAGATCAGGCAATCGGTGGAATTAAATCAGGTATGTACTATGTAGGTGGTCGGACGATTTCAGAGCTGCAACAAGTAGCAGAGTTTCTACGAATTACTGATGCGTCGTTAAAAGAGAGTCACCCACATGGTCTAGTTATCACTAATGGTGGTAAAAACTATTAGACTACTACTTCACTTCTCTTTTCACCCAGGTTTGGCAGAATTTTTCATCTGTAAGTGATAAGGGATCAAAGTCATCTATGTTATTGGTATACACGTAGGGCTGCAACTTTTCGTACTCACAAATGGGGTCATTGAAGAGATGGAAGTACGTCCCGCTGTCACTGGGTGAGCTAATTGATTTTAGTTCAATTTGATGAGCTGCATTTTTCGGTTGGGCAGAGGAAGTAGCTAAGAATTCACGATAGTGGCAGTTTTCAAACATGTCTGCTTCGACCACCTGAATTGTATTTGGGAAATCACTAAAGTTTGGGCACCTAACAGTAACCGTGACTGAGCCAAAGTGATACTCTGGCTCTTCTGCGTTTGCAAACTGCTGCCGTTCAGCTGGAGTTAATGTAGAGAGTGTTTGGGTATAGGCCAGGATAGATCTTGATCGATTATAGGCCGAGCTATTGGTCACCACCAAGATTGGCTGCTGAACTCTCCCCACATATCCAGCCAGTAATCTTTCCAGAAAGTAATGTTTGTCAGCTGTGAGGATGGGATAACGAGTAAAATAGTTCAGACTAAAAATAGCTGCCTCTGCCACGAGAAGCACAAACAGTGCAGTGCCTAGTCCAAATCCCAGCAGAGCTTTTTTCTTTGATTGCTTTGCCAGCCACTCCCAAGTACTCATTACCCCGCCACTCGCAAAGGCAATAATTAGGACATAGGTCAGGGCGCTTCTGAAGATGGCTTGAAAGCTAGTCGTAACTGCGCTCGTAAATGGTGACACGATGAGGAAGAGCATCAGAAAACGTGCGGCTGTTGGGTATCGTCTAAACCACCAATGAAATCCAAACAATAGAAATGGAAAAGTACTCAGATGGAAAAATCCATACACAGACAAGGAAAATTGATATCCTGACTCGTTGCCAGTACCGAGCAATCGATAGGTGTCAAAAACAGAGATGTATCGTAGGCCAATTTCCTTTAATCCTACGGTGTACTTATTGGTGATCAGCTGCATCCCAGGGAAGTTGAGTGAGAGGCGTCGCTGCTCATCTACCAAAGGCGTAATAAATTGGCTCGTGATGATTTCTCCTGATCGATCGCCGAATGCCCCTGCCCGTTGAAGTTGCGCAGTTCGACCGAGCAGAATTAGTAGCGTCACAGTAAGTACAACACTTGTGGTCATTTTCCAACGGCGGGAAAGTGGTTGCCACCACAGCCAGATGATTGCGGCAGCACTTAAGATAAGCATGGTAAACTTTGCCCCATGATAGGTGTAGAAACTGAAGAACAGCGAGATGAGTAGTCCTGCTAGCCCGAGCGCTTTTTCCCGATCAGAAACTTTTTTCTGAGAAATCAACCAGAGTGAAAAAAGAAAAGCAATCTGAAAAAATACACTAATCACTGCTTCATACCCCATACGTGAAATGTGTGTGTGCCAGGGATTTACAGTCATCATGGCTGCAACCACCAGAACAAATACTGAGCTTCGTGTTTGCCGCCAAATAAGTCCACAGAGAGCCACGATGCTGAGTAGGCCAAAGACTGCTGCTGGAATATGCGCTGTCGCCGGCCCAGTGCCAAAGATGCCTTGAAAAAAAGCGTGAAACACAGCAGCTAACTCTGCGGTGTAGTTCATCGTGTGGACTGGCCGTAATTGTAGAGGTTGCCAATTGCCACTTAAGTCACTGCCCCAGTGCACGATAGACTCACCTGTTACCACGTAATCCATTTCGTCGAAGTACAACGAAATCGGAACTGAGTTGAGTTTATACAGACGAGTGAAAAGTCCCAAACCTAGTAGTATGGAAAGTCCAAGTACAAGAAGATGAGTGGAGATTTTGAGCTGAGTTCCCGGTACAAATTTTTTGAGAGAATGAAGGGGAAACATGATCAAAAAAAATTATAGCACGCGGTTGCGTGATGTCTCTTCGCAGGAAGTTGGAACTCTCGTACTAATGCTAGGCTTTTCTCTTGGTAGGAGCTTCTTTACCAACGGCATTGCCAACAATAATCGCTTGCTGAATTTGCTGAGCTAGTTCACTGACCGCACCTGGTCCGTGTGGCAATAAAATCGTGTTGGTGTTAGAACTTTGGCCAATTTCTTTAAGCGTGTCCAAGTACTGCGTCAGTAACACTAGGTTCATCACCTCTTGAGCGCTAGAACTAGTAATCCGAGTTTGGAACTCATCTACCGACACGCTCAGTCCTTCGATAATCGCTTTGCGCTGATCAGCAATCCCTTTGCCTTGAAGTGCTTTAGATTCTGCATCTGCTTGGGCAGACTTTACTTTCAGGATTCTCTCAGCCTCTCCTTTTTCTGACGCTACGACTCTCATTCGCTCTGCCGCATTGATTTCATTCATGGCCTCTTTGACTTTAGCGTCTGGCTCAATGTCAGTTACTAAAACATTTACAATATCAAAGCCAAAGCCGCCCATAGTTTCGCTCAGCTCTTCTTTGACAGCGATCGCAATGTCATCTTTTTTAATAAACAAATCATCTAATTTAATAGTAGGTACGCGGGCGCGGACCACGTCGAAGACATAGGCATTAATTTGGGTGACTGGATCTTGGAGCTTATAAAAAGCCTCATAAATATTCTTATCTCTCACCATATACTGGACAGAAACTAAGACATGAACAAAGACGTTGTCTAAGGTTTTTGTTTCAGCTTTGACATCTAGTTGTTGGACTCTCAGAGATAATCGTCCCGAAACGGTTTGAATAAATGGCAACTTAAAGTGTAATCCAGCGTGAGCCACTCTAGAGAACTTACCAAAGGTTTCGATAATGGCTACAGTTTGCTGCTCAACAGTAAACCATCCTTGCAAGAAGGTGATAAAAGCTAAGACAGCAATGATGGAGAGGAAAATTAACATATGATCCTATTTTAGCACAAGGCAAGGAGTTTTTAAGTGAGATGCTCAGTCTTCATCTTCCAATGTTGAGGTATCTCCGACTTCTATTCCCATTTGACGAGCTTTCAACACTCGTCGCATAATTTTCCCGCTGCGTGTTTTCGGGAGCTTGCTGACACTCTCAATTTCTGCTGGCTCCGCAATATAGCCAATCTTCTGGCGAACCCAAGTTTTTAGTTCCTGCTGTAACGAATCAGTCATTTCAATACTTGGGTTTAGTAATACAAATGCTTTGATTATTTCTCCTTTCACTTCATCACTGATTCCAATCACGGCGGCTTCTGCGACTGCGTGGTGAGCCACCAATGCACTCTCCACTTCAGCCGTACCAATTCGGACTCCGGCTACATTGATGACATCATCTGACCTGCCAAGCACGGTAAAGTAGCCCTCCTCATCGCACTGAGCTACATCACCAGTATAGAAATAGTCTTTATTTGGAAACTCACTCCAATACTGGGTGAAACGGTCGGGATTATTCCAACAGGTCAATAAGGCACCAGGCCAGGGATCTTTGATTACCAAATGTCCAACCACTCCTGGCTTGGAGATTTCATTTCCATCTTCATCAAGGAGTGCAGGTTGAACGCCAAAAAAAGGTAGACCAGCACTGCCAGGTTTCTGCTTCATACTGGGCGGAGTGACGAGCATGTGACCGCCAGTTTCTGTTTGCCACCAGGTGTCAATCACGCTGGCTGAATTTTTGCCGATGTGGCGAGAGTACCACTCCCAGGCAGCTGGATTGATTGGCTCACCCACACTGCCGATAATTCGCAGACTGGAGAGATTATGTTTTTCAGGGAAACTACTGCCCTCGCGCATCAGTAACCGAATAACAGTAGGTGCTGTGTAAAAACTTTGAACCTGGTACTTTTCTACCAATTCCCAGTAGCGATCTGGTGCTGGGTAGACGGGCGAGCCCTCATAGAGGATTGAGGTGAGACCATTGGAAAGGGGTCCATACACAATATAGCTATGGCCAGTCACCCAACCCGTATCTGCGGCTGTCCAGTGAACTTGGTCTAGCTGGACATCAAAGTTGTACTTCATGCTGATATGTGCAAAGAGACCATATCCACCGTGACCATGAACAATACCTTTGGGTGTTCCAGTAGTTCCAGATGTGTAGAGGATGAAAAGCGGAGTGGAGCTTTCAAGTTGTGCAGGATCACACTCTTCAGAGGCACTCGCCTGAAGCTGGTGCAAATCAAGTTCATTCTTTTGCAGCGTAGTGGTGTCCCATGTGCGTTTGAACACAATTACATGATTTATACTTGGTGACTCTACCACGGCAGCACGGACGACACTCAATAAATCATGCAATTTTCCATTCTTTCGAGTGGAGGTGGCTGTGCAAATCAGCTTCGCTCCTGCATCTCGAATTCGTACTGCTAATGATTCTGCACTAAACCCCGCGTAGACCACTGAGTGGATTGCACCAATCCTGGCACATGCCAGCATCAGCGCAATTTGCTCAATAGTGAGTGGCATATAAATCACCACTCGGTCACCCTGTTGAATGCCCAGCGATATTAGGACATTCGCAGATTTATTGACCAGGGTAAGAAGTTGAGTGTACGTAATACTGACCTCTTCATTGAGCTCATTATTGTAAATGTACGCCAATTTTTGGCCGTTACCATTAAGCACGTGTCTGTCTAGACAGTTATGACTAATATTCAGTTTCCCCCCAACAAACCACTGGTAATTCGGCTTGTTCCACACAAACGTTTGGGTAAAAGGCGAGAACCACTCAAGTTCTTTCAGAGCTTGAGTGGACCAAAAAGTTTGGGGATCTGTTACAGACTCTTGGTAGAGTTGTTTATATTGACTTGCAGAGTAGGAGATAGACATGAACTCTACTTAGTATAGCAAGAAGCTGGATTAGTTATAACTAAATTACTCAGCTGCTCATGCTATTATTGGGCTGTGGCTATGTCTTAGATTCAGTAACACATTTTATTTTACCCAACTATTCAGTGTTTGAGCCACTACTCACGCGTTTAGTTTTGGTTATGACTTTGGGGGAAGTAGCCTTCATGCTCTGGGTTCTTTTTAGGGGAGCAAAAAACACTCCCTAGAGGGGTTTGTCAGTATCAGGAATGAAGCAGCTGATCTACCAAGAGATTACTTTTTGCTATAAATAAAAAAACCTAAGTTTCCTATTTTCTCTCTCATAAAGTTATAAGTTCTTTTTCAGTTCGCTTCAGTAAGACAGCATTAACAGCCACAATTATGGACGATGCCGACATCAGCAGGGCTGAGATTTCTGGACGAAGGGTAATTCCAAATGAAGGATACAAAATGCCAGCAGCAATTGGGATGGCTAGCACGTTGTAGACAGTTGCCCAGGCTAGGTTCTCCTTCATTTTGCGCACGGTCGCCTTACTGAGTTTAATGGCTCGAAGCACATCTGCCACGTCTGATTTCATTAAGACAATGTTTGCTGTTTCAATCGCCACATCGGTTCCGGCACCAATCGCTATTCCAATATCAGCCTGGGCTAAAGCTGGAGCGTCGTTCACTCCATCTCCCACCATCGCCACAAACCTGCCTTCATCTTGAAGCTTCTTGACATAACTGGCTTTATCTTGCGGTAGGACTTCCGCAAAGTACCGCTCGATGCCTAATTTTTTACTTACAATTTCAGCGGTACCTTTGTTGTCCCCGGTGATCATCACCGGTTCTAAGCCAAGTTCCTTCATTCGTTGAATTGCCAGTGGAGCGCTATCCTTGATATTATCTGCAGCTGCAACTATGCCCGCAATTTTATTTTCGACTGCAACTACCATCAGTGTTTTCCCTTCAGTGAGTAGCTGATCAACTTGTCGTTGAATAAGTGCAACATCGACATTTTGAGCCACCATTAATCTTAGAGTTCCAACTAGTACATGCTTACCATCAACAACCGCCTCAATGCCATGACCAGCAATCGAGCGAAAGTTTTTAACCGAAGTGGATACTTGAAGCTTTCGTTTCTCCAGTTCTTGTAGGACAGCCTTACTTAATGGGTGACTAGATTTGGCTTCTACCGCAGCCGCTAGACGCACGACATCTTCTTGAGTGAATGGTTTAAGCGCAATCACTTCTGTAACTCTTGGCTTGCCTTCGGTGAGTGTGCCAGTTTTATCAAGTACCACGACTTGAATCTTCGAAGTCTGTTCTAAAGTTGAGGCATCTTTGATAAGAATGTTATGTTTGGCTCCTATGCCTGTTCCCACCGCAACTGCAGTGGGAGTAGCCAGACCAAGGGCATCGGGGCAGGCAATGACAATGGCAGAAACGGCAAACATCAATGCTGTCAGCAAGCTTTCTCCAGCCCAAAAATACCAGATACCAAAAGTAATGAGTCCTGAACCAATTGCCAAAATCACTAAGTATTGAGCTGCTTTATCCGCTAGTCGTTGACCTGGAGCTTTAGAATTCTGAGCTGTTTCTACAAGCTTAACGATTTGAGCTAAGGCGGTATCACTCCCTACCTTCATGGCTTTGAATGTAATAGATCCTGACTGATTAATAGAACCGCCTATAACCTCATCCCCAATCTTTTTAGTCACGGGTAAAGATTCACCTGTTACTAATGATTCATCAATTGCTGTTTCACCTTCGGTCACTTCTCCATCTACGGGCACTTTGTCACCAGGCTTGAGAATAATCAGATCACCGACCTGAACTTCTGCAGTAGGCACTAGAACTTCTTGGCCATCTTTTAACACTCTAGTTTGTGGTGGAACCAAGTTAAATAATGCACGCAGTGCATCGGAGGTACCTCTGCGTGACTTCATCTCCATCCAATGACCAAAAAGGACGAAAGTCACCAACATTGCAGCAGCATCAAAGAACGTTTCTCCCCCCATGAACAAAGTGATAACTACGCTAAAAACATAGGCAGCTAGAACGCCGGTGGCGATCAGCACCATCATGTTGAGTGTTTTATTTTTAAGGGCTTGGTAGGCACCAGTAATGAAGATGGAGCCAAACTTAAACACCACCGGGGTGGTTAGCAGGAATAACAGCCAATTATTGGGTATTGGAGTGGGAAGCGTAATCCCTAAGAAGCCAGTGAATATAGCTGAGTAGGCAATGATGGGGAAGGTGAAAACCAATGACCAGAAAAAGCGATTCCGCATGTCCTTTTCCATGAAGGCAGCCATACTCGGATCTATCATGGCTTTATGATGGTCTGCATGGCTCATTGAGCTCAGGTCATAGTCATCGCGCTTGACAGCTTGAACTGAAGGTTGGCTAAGGTGGCGAGAATGAGTTGAGTGATCCATGGTAGATGAAAACTAGTGCCTTTTACGGATAAAGTATATCCTCTTCTTCAATAGTTTATGCTTCTAAATATGAAGCTGGGATGAAGTACGCGACTCTTTTTCTTCATGTTCTCTTCATCTTTGTCCTGGTATCTTTTACAATTCAATTAACAAGCTAGGAAAAGTCACTATGAATGCTCATTTACCTCAAGAATCACGCAATATGCGCTTAAAAAACGTCCTCTCATCCTTTATGGTTTATGTTTCGCTGTTTATTGGAACAGGATTCCTGTCTGGCGCCATTGTTCACTATCCAATGAGCCCAGCTAGATACGCAATTATTGCTGCGCTTGGGGCTATCATCTTTACCGTAGCTTCAACAATCAATGAAGCACTTTTTAACAAAAAAACATTTAAAGACGAAGGTGTTGTCAAGATTGTTCTTTTTTCACTTTTACTTTCGATTGGAATCGGTATGATCAGTGGTGGAGCTCAACATTTTGATGAGTTCCCAATTTATGGGAGTTACCTCATCCCTTTTGGTATTCTGCTTTCCATTGTTGCCTACATCTTTAAAAGCAATATCCATTTATTCCAACATCAAGTTATTAAGCTAACACTAGGAACACTCCTCGTCATCACACCACTGGGTCTAGGCTTAAATGCGTATGCCAAAACCATGAATGTTGAATCTCACGGTCACAATCAGACAAGCACTAATGCTCAGATGGAAGGTTGTACAGAAGATGGCTGCGGAAAGATGGGTTCCCATATGACCATGAAAGTTGAGAACGATAGTGATTTCTTAATGGGCATGATCCCTCATCACCAGGAGGCAGTAGAGAGCTCTGCATATTTGCTAACTCGCACGACAGATCCCGATTTACAGCAATTCTTAAAGGGTGTAATTGATGTCCAGTCCGCTGAGGTTGGTCAAATGAAAGTTTGGCACAGGACTTGGTTTAATAGTGAGTATCAATCTGATGGTAAATACATGCCAATGATGGGTGAGCTGACTAAGTTGCAAGGAAAAGAGTTAGAAAAGGCCTACATTCAAGGTATGATTGCACATCATAAGGGAGCCATTGATATGGCGAATCAAATTATCAGCAAAACCAGCCGTTCTGAAATTAACACAATGGCGCAAGCTATTATTGATATTCAAACCAAAGAAGTATCTTTATTGGCAGCTTGGTTACAAAGTAAGTACGACGGGGTGTTTGTTCCTTCACCAGCTAGCACCATGATGAATGAAGAAGATGGTCATAGTGATGGTGAGATGATGGGTCATTAAATCCTTCATCTTTACTTCATCTGCGTATTGATAAGATTCATAAGAGATAAAAAATTGGAACTTCAGTATGAAAAAACAGACGATTCACATTGACGGAATGCATTGCCGATCTTGTGAAATTTTAATTGAAGACGGCATCAAAGAAATCCATGGGGTCAGAGAAGTCAATGTTAGTCACACCAAAGGCACTGCTGAAGTGAACTACAAAGGTCACTTAGATACTAATAAAGTGCAAGCCGTGGTGGTTAGGTGCGGATACTCATGTGGAGTAGGCAAAAAGGCTCCATTAATTTCTACCCGCACAGAAGATTGGAACCAATTGGCTATGGTAGCGATGGTTTTAGCGGGTGTGTACTTTATTGGTCGTTGGCTAGGTATTTTTAACATCGGTGGTTTTGCTTCAAGCAATTATTCAAGTTTGCCCGTGGTATTTCTGGTGGGTTTAACAGCAGGAATTTCTACGTGCATGGCGCTGGTGGGCGGTTTAGTTTTGGGAGCCTCAGCTCGTTTTGCGAAACAAAAACCTTTTGCTACTCCATTAGAAAAATTTACTCCTCACGTTTTTTTTAATATTGGCCGAATCATTGCTTTCTTTATTCTTGGAGGAGTGATTGGTTGGGTGGGGTCAATTCTGGAACTTTCTTTGACCATGACTGGATTACTGACTGTGCTGGTAGGCTTGAGCATGTTCATTATTGGAGCACAGTTGACTGATGTATTCCCACGTTTAAGTGGTTGGCAGCTCACTTTACCCAAGGGTGTTAGTCGCTTTTTGGGTATCGATACACATAAGCAAGCCGAATATAGCCATAAGAGTTCTATGATCTTGGGTGGGCTAACGTTTTTCCTACCCTGTGGTTTCACTCAAGCCATGCAGCTTTTTGCGATGAGTAGTGGCAGCCCTACCGCAGGGGCCTTGACGATGGGCGTTTTCGCTTTGGGAACAGCACCAGGGTTACTGAGTGTGGGTGGCCTGACTGCTGTTATTAAAGGCAATCAAGCAAAGTACTTTTTTAAGTTTGCGGGTGTAGTGGTACTCGCCCTAGCAGTCTTTAATATTTCAAACGGTTTACGATTAGTGGGTTTTGATGGGAGTGTGCTGGGCATCTCAACAGGCGTGCAAGGGAAAACTTTAAATGTGCCTTCTGCTCAGGCAAATAATGACGTACAGGTTGTGCGGATGACCCAAGATGCTAGAGGGTATGCACCCAATACTTTTACTATCAAAAAAGGAGTCAAGGTAAGGTGGATTGTGACTTCAACTGATCCATATAACTGTGCCAGTAGTCTAGTTTCCAAGAAGCTCAATATCCGCCAGGCTCTGAAGAATGGTGAGAACATTATTGAGTTCACTCCGACAGAAACAGGAAAAATTGCTTTCAGCTGTAGTATGGGCATGTACTCAGGGAGTTTCAACGTCGTAAATGAATAACAAAATATTTAAAAGGATTTTTATGTCAAGCACTACCACTAGCTTTCAACTCTCAGGTTTACACTGCGAAAGTTGTAAAAAAATCTCTGAAAAGAGAGTTAAGAAAATAGCAGGTGTAACTGAAGCAGCAACAAATCTTGAGACAGGCGAGCTCACTATCACTGCTGAACGTGCCGTTACGAAACAAGAAGTAGTTACAGCATTGGAAGGAACCGACTACCAAGTCATTTAAAGAACTATATGAATACCTACAAATTTAATGTCAAAGGCATGCACTGTGAATCTTGTGAGATTCTGATCAAAGAAGAGCTGAGTGAGTTGCCAGGTATAAAGGACGTACTAGTTAGTTACTCAACTGGTGAAGGCAGCTTGAGTTTAGAAGAGTCACTGTCTACTAAAGATGCTGTCATTGCTGCCATTAAAGATGCTGGCTACGCAGCAACCATTGATGCAGCAAAACCTATTTCAAAATCTAAAGCTTTCAAAGAAATCAAAGTCACAAAAAATAATCTAGCAGGAAGTATTTTTAATCCAGTACCACAGTCACAAGAATCTAAGATGGAGTTAAATTCATCAAACAAGCCACTTGTAAGTAAGCCTGCAAATTCGCTACCAGAAGCGACAAATCAGAGAATTCAACTTTCACTTTCTGGCATGCACTGTTCATCCTGCGCAGGTCTGATTGAGCGATCATTAAAGAAGGTTCCTGGTGTCAAAGAAGCGAATGTCAACTTTGCAGCTGAAAAGGCCTCAATATTACTCGATCAATCACAGTCTCCTAAAGAAAAATTGATAGAAGCTGTCAAGAAGACAGGTTACTCTGCTTCATTCGCAGATCAAAATAATACGGGAGAGGAGAGCAAAAAGAAGAAGCTAGAGATTAAGAAGTTGTTCATCAAATTCGCAGTAAGTTTCGTTCTTAGTTTGCCGATGTTTTATTTTATGATCATGGACTTCTTTCCGATAGTTCCAGGTGCTGCAACGATCTTCCCGTACGTAGGTATAGTCTCATTAATTCTGACTACGCCAATTCAATTGATTATTGGAGCGAGTTTCTATAAAGGAATGTGGTCGGCCTTACGAATGAAAACGTTCAATATGGATAGCTTGATTGCAATTGGGACATCAGTGGCGTATTTTTACAGTTTAGTTAACTTTGCTAGTTATTTCTTGAACACAAATTCGTTGATTGGAGTGAATGGCGCAAAGATTCCTGAGCTGTACTTTGAGACTGCCGCCTTTTTAATCACGTTTGTGATTCTAGGCAAATGGCTGGAAGCGAAGGCCAAAGGTCAGACTTCTGAAGCAATCAAGAAACTGATGGGACTGCAAGCGAAGACCGCGCGAGTGATCCGAAACGGCATGACGCAAGATATTCCCATTGAAGAGGTCTTAAATGGTGAAGTAGTTCTGGTTCGTCCCGGGGAGAAAGTGCCAGTTGATGGTCAAATCAATAAAGGCTCTTCGGCTCTGGATGAATCGATGATCACAGGCGAAAGCTTGCCTGTCGAAAAGCATGAGGGTGACAGTGTGATTGGTGGAACGATTAATAAAACAGGTAGCTTTGAGTTTGTGGCCACCAGGGTTGGTTCTGAAACAACCCTCTCCCAAATCATTCGTTTGGTTGAGGATGCCCAAGGTTCAAAGGCACCCATTCAAGCAGTTGCTGATCGCATCTCTGCTTGGTTTGTACCTGCAGTTATTGCATTAGCGATACTCACATTTGCCGTTTGGTACTTCGTCTTGGGCGCAACTCTATCATTCGCACTGATGGCATTTACGGCAGTGATTGTGATTGCCTGTCCATGTGCTCTTGGGTTGGCTACGCCAACTGCCATTATGGTTGGCACTGGTAAAGGTGCTGAGAATGGTATCTTGGTGAAAGGTGGTGAACCACTCGAACAAGCGAGTAAAATTAACACCATCGTCTTTGATAAGACCGGCACCCTGACCAAAGGGAAGCCCGAAGTGACTGATATCGAAAGTGTTAGCAACTTTGATAAAGACACGTTACTCACAGTTGCCGCCAGTTTGGAAAAACAATCAGAGCATCCGTTAGCTGAAGCAATCTATAAAGCTGCTGAAAACAAAAATCTGGGGTTGTACGAAGTGAGTAACTTCTCGGCTGTTCCTGGCCATGGAGTGCAAGGGGTAATTAATGATGTGACCTACTATTTAGGTAACAGAAAATTAATAACTGACGTACTTGGTTTATCAGTGGATTCGATTAATGCTCAAATGTCTCGACTTGAGGAGCAAGGCAAAACGGCCATGATTCTTGCTTCTAAAGAAACTATTGTCGGAGTGGTTGCAGTTGCCGATACGGTCAAAGAAACTTCACAGCAGGCGGTATCAATGCTGCGGAAAATGGGGATCGAAGTCTACATGATCACCGGTGATAACCGTCGTACTGCAGAAGCCATTGCCAAACAAGTTGGCATCACTTATGTCTTAGCTGAAGTCCTACCAGAAGACAAAGCCAATGAAGTGAAGAAACTTCAAGAAATGGGCAAAAAAGTAGCCATGGTTGGTGATGGCATCAATGACGCTCCTGCACTAGCTCAAGCTGATCTAGGCATTGCTATGGGTTCAGGTACTGATGTCGCCATGGAAACAGGTGGTATTGTCATCATTAAAAATGACTTACGTGACGTTGTTCACGCCATCGAGCTCTCAAAAGAAACTATGTGGAAGATTAAGCAGAATATGTTCTTTGCTCTTTTCTATAACGTGATGGGCATCCCAATTGCTGCGAGGCTCTTCTTTGGGCTTGGGCTGGTTCTTAAGCCAGAATTGGCAGGTTTGGCGATGGCTTTGAGCTCGATCTCGGTGGTAGCCAATTCACTATTGCTGAAGTTATTCAGACCTGGGCATAAGAACTATGTTTCTGCGTATGCACCTGTATTCATGGTGTTGGCATTTAGTCTAATGTTCTTTGAGTTTGCCCGTTTCAGCTCTGCAATGGGTACTGAAGCAAGTACTGTAGTTATGGCCAATAAGCCACAAATCAATGTCAGTCAGGAAGCAGTTCAGCAAGCCAAAGAACTCTTTATTGAGAGTAGAGGCAAAGTTACTTTTGCGCAGAACACACCCAAACTGTTTCTTGAAGTTGAGCCGTACGAAATCCTCGGCATTACTTTAAGCGAGGGACGTGCATTGATTGGGCCCAATGAAATGATTGTTGGGTATGACGAGGCTCAGATGATGAAGGAAGAAAAATTGATTCAAGGCGCGGGCGATATTCTCCCTAACTTTTTTGGAATTCGAGAGATGAAAGTGATTGGCATACTTGCTAAAACAGGCACTGAACTTGATATGTACCATCTGGTCTCATCTGATACTTTGGAAAAAATTCATGGCGCAGCAAACATTCGCACAACAGCTGCTCCTGATGGCTCGAGCAAAGTATTTTATGAAGTAAGCAGCAATATACCACCACAACTAGTGCCATCACTGCCTGAGGATTCATTTGATCATTCAGTGAATATCGCCGGAAAAACATATCAGCCAATCTACATTGGTGCTGAAGAAGCAGTAATGATGCAAAAAGAGAAGATCTTTAAAAAGGAGGGCGACCTCATCAACGGTTTCTTTGGAAATGATGTAATCGTGTCAGGTATCTTGCCAAAAACCAATAGCCCACTCGATACTTTCCATTTCGTAAAGTCAGGTTTCGCAGTAAAATAGCCCCTATGAAGATCTTAATTATTGAAGACGATCGTAATTTGCGCGAAAACACGAAAACCCAGTTTGAGAGAGCTGGGTTTGGTGTAGATGTTGCGCCTACTGCTGAAGAAGGATTAAACCTGTTGGAGATAAATGAGTACGACTCAGTTGTCCTTGATATCAACTTGCCTGATGGCAATGGCTTTGAAATTTGTGACAAAATTAGAAAACAAGAAAATACGACACCCATCATTATCGTGACTGCCCGTGATGCTATCTCGGACAAAATTAAAGGTTTGGATTTGGGGGCTGACGACTACGTGTTAAAGCCCGTCGATTCACAGGAGCTAATTGCCCGGGTTAAAGCCTTGATTCGCAGAAATAGTAAAAATCCCTTGCCCTTGCTTACTATTATAAATTTACAGATTGATACTCAAGCGAGACGCGTCACTCGTGGTGGGTTAGAAATAGAACTTCCTTCAAAAGAATTTGCTGTCTTAGAACTGCTCGCTCGGCACAGTGACGAAGTTGTTACTAGATCAATGCTCATGGAACATATTTGGGGTAGTGATTTTGAAACATTTTCCAATGTGGTTGATGTCTATATCAGAAACTTGCGTAGGAAAATCGATATGCCTGGCTCAAAGAAACTTATTCATACTATTCGTGGTGGTGGATACAGTCTCTCAGGCAAAAGGTAGTCAGAGTACAATATAGCCAGATGATCCCCAATCTTTTACCTACTCTACGCAGTCGCCTAACCATTTTATATATAGTTTCTACCACCATAGTGTTTTTATTGTTGAGCGGCTTATTTAGCGTGCTGCTGTGGGTCGCTCTTCACAATCAAATTGATCATCATATTCATATAGTTACCACCCAAGCAGAGCAAGTCGTAAATAACTTTGATGGTGAGCAACGAGAATTGCTTTTGAATAATCTCGTTCAAATGGGGGGGATGTCAGTGGTCATGATCGCACCAGATGGCCAAGTGATCATGCAAAAGAATAGTGTGGATATTTTGCCCTTGAATAACGATGAGGTTCAAGCAGTTCTTTCTGAAAGTGCTCAGCTCGGCTACCACCCCATACATTTCACTATACACAACCAACGTTTCGGTTCTGCTACTGTTGAGCAAAATGGTGACTCAGCACTCTTAGCAATTGGCTACTCTACTGGAATCCTGAAAGAAACTTTCACTCGAATGATCATCATGGTAACTGGGATCATTGTTTTAACCTTACTACCTTTGGCATACTTAGGACATCGCTTACTTCGAAAATATCTCCATCCACTAGAGGTGGTCGCTGATACCGCGAAACAAATCAACCATCCAAAAAAGCTTTCGAGCCGAGTAACTGAACTTTCTCTGACAAAAGAAGTCGCCACGATTGTGTCATCGTTTAATGCGATGCTGGGAAGATTAGAAAATATTTTTAAGACTGAGCATGAGTTCTTTTCTGATGCTGCCCATACATTGAAAACACCCTTGGCCGTGCTGCGGGCAAAAGTTGAAGGTTTGACAAAAGAGAGTGACTCGAAAAAGCAAGAAATCTTGAAAGTCATAGATTCTGCGGTTGATACAGTCCAAGATCTTTTGTTTATTTCAAGAATTGAGACTGGTGTTGTAGAACCTTTGAAGAAAGTGAAGATCAGTGAAACAGTCCGAGATCTAGTAGAGATCGCTAAAAATCTAGCTGAAGACAAAAAGGTAATAGTGACCAGTGATATAAAAAGAGAGGTGGTCTTGAAGGCAGATGAGAGGCTTATTAAAAAGGCACTGGGCAACGTCATACATAATGCAGTTGTGTATGTCAATCACGGTGGAACGATACATGTGTCTCTAAAAGAGAGCGATCAACTCATTCTTCTCCGCATTACTAATTCAGGGGAGCATCTTTCTAAAGATGAAATTAAACATGTTTTTGATCGTTTTTATCGCGGGAAAAGTTCGCTGAATACTGCTGAAGGATCAGGATTGGGCTTATCAATCTCCAAAGCAGTTGTAGAAGGCTATAAAGGGAAAATACAGTTCGAAAATGAGAAGGATGATCTGATCACTGTCTCAATCAGTTTTCAAAAATAGTTGTCTTTGAGTACAACACCTTCACACTTTCTAGTTACTCTTCTTTATAATTGACCCGTTCCCATTCTTCAATCTTTCCTTCGACAATGGTAAATAGCGGGTGGGGGTTAATGATTGTCTGACTTTCAAAGATCTCCAATCTTGCAGGATCCCTAGTTTGTAACTTCTTTTTCAAATGTTGCGATTCATATAATACTTGGCCGGTTGTTACAGATATGTGAGTGATGCCATCTAAAACCTGCAGCTTTTCTCGATTAAAACGATAATTTCGCTTGTCAGCTTCATCCACAATTCCATGAAGATATGCATTTATTGCTAATAGCGGTTGGGAATGGTTTGCAAACCGAATTAATTGCGGATGCCTGGTATATCCATGAGTTTTACCTGATAAAACTTTCAGTGCTAGTAAGCCTTCGCGCCAGACAGCTACTAATCCTTTTTGATCAAGATATGATGGGTGCAGACTCCATAGGCGCATAAGTACAACTTGTTTTTGTAGTAGATACAAGATATTGTAATAGAACATCTGTTCTATTACAATGTTACTAACTACTCAGCAAAAGATTCTACGGGTCACTACACTCCAATTTTCCATCAGTGGTTATGAGGGTATTAAAATGCGCCCAATAGCTGCTTTAGCAGGCGTTGCTCCTTCTGTTCTCTATCACTACTTTGCCAATAAAGACGAGTTGCTCAGGTCTGTTTATCTAGCTGCAAGCCAAGAACTGGGTAAAAAAAGAGCCACTCTAGCGCATAAAGAATCTTTTGAGAAAATACTAAAAAGCAGAATTGTATTTCAATTCCAACATGCAGAAAGCATTGTGGCTGTTCTTAAATACTACTTGCACTTTAGATTAGACTTCAAAAAAAATGATCGCGGACATTTACCAGAAAAAACGTATCTTCACATTGAAGAAGTTTTGCACCTCGGCGAAATGCAGGGAAAGTATCACTTCCCTGACTTAGAAAAAGAAGCCAAAGTTATTGTGCATGCCATCAATGGTTTTATCTTGGAATACTTTCCCGCTACTCTTTCGTCAGCAGAAAGATCAGAATTGGTGAATAGCATTGCTGATTTTGTATTGAGAGCTTTAGAGATCTATCGCATAAGAAAGTCTTGAATATGGAAAAGAAAAACATAGTAATTATTGGGGCAGGATTTGGAGGACTGGCAGCCGCAGCATTACTAGCAAAAGATGGCTATCAAGTAACAGTACTAGAGAAGAATGAGCAGCCAGGTGGTCGCGCAAGCAGCCTATCAGCTAAAGGATTTCGTTTTGATATGGGACCTTCTTGGTACATGATGCCAGAGGTTTTTGAGAAGTTCTTTGGAGAGTTTGGTAAAAAGACTAGTGACTACTTCAAGCTACTTCGACTCAAGCCACAGTATCGTGTGTTCTTTGGGGATAAGACACAGCTAGATATCACGGGTGATCTTCAGCAAGACAAGCAAACATTTGAGAAGATTGAGCCTGGTTTTAGCGAAAAGTTTGAGCAGTACCTAGCTGAAAGTAAGCTGAAGTATGAGATCTCAATGAGGTCAGTACTGTATAAGAATATGAGTTCGCTCTTTGATCTGATCAATGTAGATATGATGAAGCTGGGTACCAGATTGGCGATCTTTCAACCAATGCATAGCTACATCTCAAAGTTTTTTCGCCATCCCAAAATTCAGCAGATACTAGAATACAACTTGGTTTTCCTCGGGTGCTCTCCCAAAAACGCGCCTTCGCTGTTTAGTTTAATGACACACGTCGACTTTAATTTGGGGGTTTGGTATCCAGAGGGGGGGATAACGAGTTTAGTAAATGCCGTTGAGTTGATTGGAAAAGAACTCGGAGTGAAGTATATCTACAATACACCGGTCCAGAGATTAGTAGTAATTGATGGCAAGATTACCCAAGTGGTGACATCAACAAAAACATATATGCCGGATCTGGTCATTTCTAATGCGGACTATCAGTTTACCGAGAGTATCTTGTCGGATCAGACGATGAGAACGTACTCTGATAAATACTGGACCAAGAAAGTGATGACGCCTTCTGCTTTTTTGCTCTATCTGGGAGTGAAAGGAAAGCTGCCAAAGCTAGAACATCATAATCTCTACTTTGGTGATGATTGGAGCAAGCACTTTGATGATGTGTTCACCAATCCTCGCTGGCCAATTGACCCGTCAATTTATATCAACAAGGCGAGTCAAACTGATAAAACAGTAGCTCCGAAGGGTCATGAGAATCTCATGGTGTTAGTACCTATTGCTGCTGGCTTAGAAGAAACGAGTAGCTGGCGGTCACACTATGCTGACTACATCATCGACTTCATAGAAGAAAAGTTAGAGATTAAGATAAAGAAACGAATTGTCTACCAAAAGGTTTTCTCAGTGACAGATTTTGCACAGCGGTACAACAGCTATAAAGGAAATGCGTTAGGTGGTCTTGCTCACACATTATTCCAAAGTGCAATTTGGCGACCCAACAACTTTAGCAAAAAAATACCAAACCTATTCTTTGTTGGTGCAAATACAATGCCAGGAATTGGAGTACCTCCTGCATTTATCTCTGCTCACCTAGTACGGGATCGATTGAAAAAAATACTTGGATAACTAGATATAATGTTCAAAACTATACCCCGACAAATTTTTACAATTTTCAAGAACGGCAGCAAAACATACTTCTATAGTAGCCTTTTTTTCCCAAATGAGGTCAAAGCGGATGTCTTTGCTCTGTACAGTTTTGTACGGACTGCGGATGACTTTGTTGATCAATCCCCACCACAGACCAGGCAGTTCAGAAAATTTCGATTAGACTACGAACAGGCAATCGCTGGGAAATCATCTAGGGGAGTAGTAATAGACAGTTTTATTGAATTACAAAGAAGACGTGATTTTGACTCGCAGTGGGTGCGGAGTTTCTTGGATGCGATGGAGCTTGATCTCAAACAGAAGTCTTATACAGAACTAAAAGATACTGTTCAATATATGTACGGCTCTGCTGAGGTGATTGGCCTGATGATGAGTAAGATCCTAGATCTTCCTCAGCACTCGTATTCCGCAGCACAATCTTTAGGAAGGTCAATGCAGTATGTCAACTTTATTCGTGATATTCAGGAGGATAATGAGCTTGGCAGAGTGTATTTTCCTCAGCATGAGCTGAAGAAGCACGGTCTAGTTTCTTTGGAAAAAAAAGTTGCAGAAAGTCACCCCTCTCAATTTAACAAATTTATACAGGCACAAATTACACAATATCAGATGTGGTGTAACGAAGGAGAGCAAGGCTTTGCATTCATTCCGCTCAGATACCTGATTCCAATTAAGACTGCGAGTGATTTGTACAAATGGACAGCACTTGAGATAGCTAAGCGCCCAATGGTGGTGTATGAACGGAAACTGAAGCCAACGATCTTGAGAATTCTTTACACTTTACTAAAAAACTCTCTCTGGTCTCTATGCAGATGAGCCTCAAAACATTACTCGAGATTTCTAGACCTCGATTTTGGATGTATTTGGCAGGACCATTTATTATTGCCTACGCCCTGGGTGCATCAAGTGAGTCACAATTCTTTTCGCTTCAATTCTTGCTGTACTTCATTTACTTTTTAGTTCCTGCAAACGTATTTCTATACGGGATCAATGACCTTGCTGACACCGATACTGATCAATTTAACACCAGAAAAGATAAGTACGAGCACTCACTGAACTCATCTCAGCAGCGACCGTTGATACTCGCGCTCATCGGATGCGTTGTAATCATGTGCATCACTTCACTTCTGACGGCTGATCTCACCGGACAACTACTCTTGTTCTTACTGATGGGGCTAAGTTTTGCATATAGTTTTCCACCTTTTCGTTGGAAAGCACGTCCCTTTATTGATTCTGCATCAAATATTCTCTACATAATACCGGGAATTTTTGGATATCACCTGCTCACAGGCAGACTGCCTTCAGTGATGATTATTTTTGCAGTGGGTTTCTGGACTGCTGCAATGCACTTATTCTCAGCAATTCCAGATATCAAGGCTGATTCAGGCTCTGGTCTCAGTACGACTGCAGTGCTACTCGGGAAGCACAAAAGTTTACTACTGTGCAGTGCTTTATGGTTTTTTGCTATGGTTGGTCTATTCATTCAGACGTCTTCTCCGTTCTCGCTAATTCTGGGAATTTATGTGCTTATCCCCCTCCTTTGTTTGCGTAAGGGGTGGTCGGTAGCAAAGATATATCCTCTCTTTGCATACCTTAATTCAGGTATTGGATTCGTTTCTTTTTGGATAATTATTGTTCAGCGTTTCTTATGAAAGGCAAAACTACAATCTTAGTGAAAGTTGGCACTGTAGGAGTATTAGTGCTGATGGCATTCTTTGCCTCATCATTCCCAATGGAGCCGAAGTTCTCATTTGCATCCTCGTTAATGGTAGTACTCTTCGCGCTACCTTGTTATGTAGGTATTATGAAAAGCTTTGGAAAATGGAATGGTTTCCAAATTATTCTTTTAATGTGTATTTTCGCACTGGTGTTAGAAAACATTGCAGTTTCGACTGGAGTTCCTTATGGTAAGTTTGAGTACAGGTCATTTATTGGTCAAAGTATTGGTCTAGTTCCGTGGACAGTTGGATTTGCATGGACCCCAATACTCTTTGGAGCAATAAGTCTGACAAGAAGCTATCTTAGATCTTCCTCATGTATAATGAGCATTGTGTCCACTGCGGTGATCATGACTTTGTTTGATTTGGTACTTGATCCTGGAGCTGTGTCGCTGGGTTTTTGGGTTTGGGAACACTCTGTGGGATTCTATGGCGTACCCTGGACTAATTTTTTTGGCTGGCTACTGAGTAGCGCGTGTGCGGCTGCTGTGGTAGACATGTTCCTTAAGATAAAAGGCATCGAAGATGCTCGTGTTCTTCCTTCAATGCACTCGAGTTTTATCGCAATGCTGATTTTTTGGACAGCAGTATGTGTGTTTGAAGAATTGTGGATACCAGGATTGATTGGATGTGTCCTCTTGGCTAAGATTAAAATAGCTACGACTCTTTACTAATTAGAAGTAAAGTCTTAGAAAAAGTTATGCTTAAATTTAAATCATTATACGCGCAACTTCTTGTTGGCAAACTTTCTCATCTAAGAAATGCTTTAGTCGCAAGTCTTATAGTGGGATTATTTAAAGTTATACTCCAATATTTAGGAGTTGAATTTTTGCAAATAAATTCACTGCTCGCAGCTATTATAAGCAGTAATATATTTATTCTTGGTTTTCTATTGAATTCCACTCTTAGAGATTACAAGGAAGCTGAGAAAATACCAGCTGGAATGGCTACTTCCCTTGAAACAATATTTGATGAGTGTGAAATAATGTTAAGCAAAAAAAAAGAGCCAATAGTAATTGAAGCTGTTCAACATCTGCTTAACACTGAAAAACTTTGTACTGCATGGTTTTATAAAAAAGCGCACACGGAAGAAGCACTCATGCATATTAGTGATTTCAACAGATATTTACAAAAATTAGAACCACTTACACAAGCTAATTTTATAGTAAGAATGAAAAATGAGCAGAATAGTTTGAGAAAGAATCTCATTCAGGCAAATATTTTGAGAGACACACCATTTTATGAAGCATCCTATAGTATCGCGAGGATTTCTGTATTCTTCTTGCTCACACTACTTACATTATTAAGTGCTAATCCATTTTATGAGCATGTGTTCTATATATTAGTAATTGTTTTTATTACTATTTTTCTCGTTTCCCTGATTAAGGATCTTGATGATCCTTTTGAATTCAATGATGCCGATATTGCCGATGAAGTTTCTTTAATACCATTGTCTAGTTTCGCAGCTAGGACTAGGGTGCGAATGCTGAAACTGAAAATAAAAATTATGTAGGAAGGATCAACGTAAGCACATCGACAATTCCTGGGTCATTATCGGCAATCATAATTGTCTTTTTACTCATGTTTTTTCCTCCTCCACAAGAGTGTTGGTCTGATTCTTTCTTTTACCTTTTTTGATTGGCAATCTAAAACAGAAGGTTGCGCCTCTTTTTCCATTACTTTCAACCCAAATATTGCCAGAGTGACGTTTGACTATTTCTCCTGCAATATACAAACCTAACCCCAGACCAGCATATGTATCCTGCTTCAAACCACTAACCCGAAAAAAGCGGTCAAATACTCTTCCTTGTTTTTCTTTGGGTATACCAATACCAAAATCCTGCACAGAGAGCGTGACACTGTCTGTGTGTTCTGAGGTGGTAATCATAATCTCTTTTGTATGAGGAGAGTACTTTATCGCATTTGAAATAAAGTTGGTAATAACTTGACCGATTCTATCCCTATCCCCATAGACTGTTTTTGGTGGTGCAAGTTTTTTAGTCAATTCATGTTTTGTGGTTGTCTGCTGCATCTCCTCAACAATTTCCACCACCAGTTCCTTAAAGTCAAAATATCCCTCGTGAAATTGGAGTTTTCCGCCTTCTATTTTTGTTGCATCAAGTAAATCGGCAATAAGGCTGGTAAGTTTGTTAAGCTGTCCATCCATTCGTACAAGGAGCCGAACTGCTTCGGTATTTCCTTCTTTTTTAAATCTGTTTTGTAGCACCTGCGCATATCCCTTAATACTTGTTACTGGTGTTTTGAGTTCATGACTGGCAATGCTGACAAACTCATCCTTTTGCTGTTCAAATTGTTTTCGTTCGGTAATATCTCGAGCAGCAGCAAATATACCAAGAACAGTATTCTTGTCATCTTTATAGAGGGAGGCGTTATACAAAACATCGGTCAATCTTTTGCCGTCGGCGTGACGTATGGTGAGTGGATAGTCGGTTACAAAACCTTTCTTGAACACTTGCTGATACCCCTCACTTGCCTTTTCCGGTTCAGTGAAGTAATTGGAAAAGTCAGTGCCAATTAGTCGTTGCCTGAGCATTCCGGTCACTTTTATAGTAGCCTCATTAACGTCTGTTATCTTTCCGTCGGGACTGATGGTGACCAAAGGATCTAGTGATGCTTCAATCAGACTTCTAGCGTATTGGGAGGCCTGTTTTGTCTGGGTAATATCTTCGATGGCAAGCAGAATAAGCGAAGTCTTGTCCGGTCCTTGTTGCAGGGTTCGCGCATTTAAAAGCATGGTCTTTTGGCCAATGTCCTTGAAGTCATGCTCCACCACAAAGTCCTCAATTGTATTCTTCTCAGGAAGAATTTCCTCTAGGAGTAGACGAAGCTTTGGAATGTTCCACTGTCTATTCCCCAGGTCATAAAGCAATCTATTTTCTGTATCACTTGGTGCTACCCTGAAGGCAGTATAGAATGCTTCATTTGCTGAAATGATTCGCAAGTCCTTATTCAGAACCAACAGTGGCCCGCGCACTGTTCGAATAATCGCATCCGCATAATCACGGGTGATGGTTACCTCTTCATTGATAACATTCAACTCTCTGATAATTTCATTGGTATATTCCTGAGTCAGTGTTACCGCTTGTTTTAGCTTGATTATTTTTTCTTGTCGAGAAGTATGACTGAATTCATCTAATTGAGTAATGATCTTTTTTTGAGAAACTGAAGATGTCCTACCCATGTCAGCTTGAACGTTGACAGCTTTCCGTACATTACCAGTCGCAGAAGTAATCGCCTTTCTAAAATGCCGGCTTTCCATAGACTGTTCTTTCATTCTCTCTCTGAGGGAAGTTGCTATAGAACTTACGCTATTTTCTTTCACCATTTTTAATAAGTCTTCTTTCGCAAATAGCCAATCACCACGGACGCCTAGTTTGACTCCATTGAGTCTTTTCTGTTGTGCCCACCTGCGAATAGTCGTGACACTCACGTCCAAAAATGTAGCAGCTTTATGGACGTCTAATAAATCGCGTGGGAGAATTGATACATCTGTCTTAGTCATACTTAGTCAATTCAACTACTATAACATAGTCTTATGAGGGATGTTTGAAAATAAATTGATATAATTAGGGTATTCAATATATTCTGATCGCCACGATTTTTAGTCCAAAGGATCTATTACTATAATGACCACTATTTATAATACCGAGATAGGATCTGACATAGACGCAGCCAAACGATTTTTAGACAATCACGAAATAGTGGCTATACCTACAGAGACCGTCTATGGACTTGCCGCAAATGCCTTCAAGATAGAAGCGATAGAAAAAATATTTATAGCCAAGAAGAGGCCTTTTAATAATCCCTTGATAGTTCATATAGGCGACTTGGAAACCCTACGGGAGTTAGTGAAAGATATTCCTTTGAAGGCGCAGATGCTTATAGACCACTTTTTTCCTGGTCCGCTAACCATCTTGTTGCCCAAAAAAGACATAATACCCGACATAGTCACTGCTGGATTATCTCATATTGCTGTCAGAATGCCTTCCCACCCACTAGCCAGAAAATTATTACAAAAATTAAACTACCCGCTCGCGGCTCCCAGTGCCAACGTTTTTGGATCTATCAGTCCAATCAATCCTACCCATGTACTAAAACAACTCGGTGGGAAGATTCCTTACATACTTGATGGGGGGGATTGCGAGTTAGGCATAGAGTCTACTATTATTGGTTTTGAAGGAACAACTCCAGTTATCTATAGGTCTGGTTCAATAGCCAAAGACAGACTGGAAAATATCATTGGCCCTGTCACAGTTCACAAGTCAAAAACAACAGTGTTGGTAGCTCCTGGGATGCTTAATCATCACTATTCACCAGCTACACCGTTATATTTAACAGACGACATAGCTGAGACAATGTCACGCTATAGTCAAGCGGAGGTGGGTCTGATTACCTTTAGTGAATATTCAAAAGTATTACCTATTAAACAGCAGATAGTGTTAAGCTTTTCGGCAAATATCGACGAAGCGGCTCATCATTTGTATGCCGCCATGTACACTATGGATGAGAGCAAATATAAGGTCATTATGGTCCAGAGAATGCCAGATAGAGGAGTAGGGCAGGCAATAAATGACCGGTTGCATAGAGCATCAATCAATAAGGCATGAACTGCGTGCTCGCTGCCCACGAACTCTTCGGGCACCACCTAAGTATTCTCGCGTGTATCCTTGCCAGTAGTTATCGTTGGTATTCAGACTTATTAGTGCGATTTTGATTGAACAATCAATGAAATGTTACTTAACCCTTTTGTCTTTTCGCAATCGGAAGAGGGAGGTCGATTGAAGAAGTTTGGAGTTTAAGCGGTCTTTGAAAGTCAAGTATCCCGTGAAACCAGCTATTAGCCCAATAATGAATAATACAAATAATAACCATGAATTTGACCTCCACAAGACCATAGCTTGCTCAATACCATAGATCCCAATGAGCAGGAAAATACCATTGCGAACAATTGATCCTAAAAATGTGGCGAAAATATAGGTTGTCAGGTTGACCTTTAGGACTCCAGCTCCGACTGAGATTAAAAAGGAAGGGACGAAAGGCGTAGATCTGAGCAAAAATAAAACTATGTCATCCCACCAACCATAATTAAGTAACTTCCCTAGATGTTCAATTTGAGCGTGACTAACTCCACTCATCCGCCCTATTTTAGTGGCCAGGAGATCTTCAATTTTATCAGCCATTACATAAATAATCAGCGAAGCAGCAGTCTTACCCACAGCTCCGATTGTGGCTAACACCAAAAAATCTAGAAAAGTATAATTCAGCTGTAATCCCGACAATGCTGCAGTGGTCATTACGAACGGTGACGGAATAGGAGCAATCAACTCCTCCAGAAATGACCCAATTAGAACGAGCCAATTTAAAGGCAATTTAATGAGTAAAGAAAGCAAGTGATCAATCATGGAGGTCCAGCATATAATTATTACTTCTTTCGCTATGCGGCAGGACTAAAAATCTCATCTCCTATCCTATCCCATACTGTCAGCAAATACTCTACTACGCAGAGATCTTCGGCCTGTGCGGAAGCGGAGGGATTCGAACCCTCGTGTCCTTGCGAACCCAAGGTTTTCGAGACCTGGCCGATTAGCCGCTCCGGCACGCTTCCAGTTACTCACACCAAACTTCGTTCTAGAATGTGCACCCACCAGGAATCGAACCTGGATCAAAGGATCCGCAATCCTTTATTCTATCCGTTAAACTATGGGTGCTCCGACTGCACTATTTTATCATGCATCTGTATCAAGGGGAATCTTCTCCTGTAACCAAGTCGCAGCTTTATCAAAAGCAGTGGGGAGTGGTTGTTCTTGAGCCAGAACTTCGGAGAGTAGCTCAACCAACTCCACTTCATCTTGGGTTCCAAGTACCAAAGTCAGTTGGTTAGGAAAACGGGCAAGTTCTATATGGAGCAGTCGCTGTTTGTACTTTTCGGTGAACCAGAATCTACCCATTTCCTCCCAATAGTAGATTACTTTATCGATATGAATGCCATAGGTGGTAACCCGGTACGTCGCGATATCTGGAGGAACGGCTGAAAGTACATATGCCAGAAAAGCGACGGAAATCACTACCGCAATTGGTAAAAACTGCCCCGCAAAGAAGAGAATTAAGGAGATCAACAGCACGATAATGGCTATCGTTGTAAAGTATTGGCGGTTTCTCTTCTTGAAAGGCCTGCTCGGGGCTTGCCACTCGATCAAAAGCTGCTCGGCTTGAGGTCGATAGTCTTCTTCGGGCAAATAGCGCTCTTGAGAGTCAAATTCGGATTCTGGGCCTTCAGTTTCGTCATCATATTGATCTTGTGGGTTAGGGGCGGCAGCGGCCAGAGGAACGTGTGGCTCCTGTAGAGGAAATTGCGGTGGTACTTCTTGAGTTGGCTCTGGAGCTGTAGTCGGTGAATCTGACATCAAATTAGTTTAACATGCTGGATGAGAGATCTGGGAGTAGCAATGGTAAAATACACTAGGTTGGAAGGGTCGCATAGTGGTTTAGTGCACCGGTCTTGAAAACCGGCATCCGAAAGGATCGAGGGTTCGAATCCCTCCCCTTCCGCATAAGGTCTTCGGTTGCTCCAAGACCCGTCTACTATGCTCGATTAGCTTGATGGGGCTTGCTAAAAAAGAGCGAAGAATCGCAAGTATCCCAAACATAGCCTGTAATGTGCAAAACCGCCGAAAAGACCCGCGAGGTATTTGCGCTCGGTTCTAAGCTTCTAGAGAAATAGGCCACTTTTAGCCCTAATTTAGCGAAATATCTTTGTTCGAATCCCGTTCTTTTGAAGACGCAGTCTATCTTGAGGATTTATTGGAAATTAAGTTGTCTGTCTCTTAGAGTGAATTTTGACGTAACTCCTTTGAGGATTTTGACTCGTTCTTCTGGAGTTCCAAATTGGAGAACATGGAGAAGATATTCTTTGAGCATCTCAGTGTGTGTTTCACTATATTCTCTAGGATTTTGATCACCAGTATTATGAGGGGTGATTTCTACTCTCGGTATATAGTCACTAATTACGTTTGCCTTGAAGTGTTGTAGTCGTTTCACTTCCACTTCAAACTCTTGCATCAGGTAAGAGGTGTTGAGTTTAATTTTTGGCAAATAACCGATTAGCTGTTTGATCAACTCTTGCTCCGTAATGTAGGGCTCAGGGCAATCATATTCCTTGATTCGATTACAGTGATAATAAATATGAGAATTTACGATATTCGCTTTTGTTCTTCGATACTTAAGCTCAGCAGTGACGCTTCCTCCGCATGATCCGCAGATGCATATTTTCTTGAACGGAAACAGTTGTTTGTTCCATTGTCTCGGTGCAACTTGGAGTTGAATTTGGACTCTTTCAAATAACGCTTTTGTAATGAGTGGTTCATATGTCCCTTTGTACCATATTTTTCCGTATTGAAACTCGCCGTAGTAAAAAGCATTTTGGAGAGCAACATAGATCTTACTCAGTGGCATTTTACATCCACTCTTTGTAGTAAATCCAATATCATCAAGCCACTTTTTGACCATTCGTCCTGAAAATCCTTGATCGGCAACTTTATGAAAGATCTGCTTAATGACTGGTGCTCGTTCAGGATCAAGCTCAACTGTTGATATCCGATTTACTTTCAAGACGTTTCGATAGCCGATCGGTGCGACTCCTGGCCTAATTCCAATCTGGCATTTGTTCCGTAACCCTCGTTTTACATTGACTCCTCGATTGTCATTTTCCAGCTTTGCTTGTGAGCAGAGAATCATCAGTAAGAACTTCTCATTGGGATTATCAGTAAATGATTGAGAATAGGTTTTGATATGGGTCAGTTTTCCCTGATCCATTAGATCGACAATCCGCCCTAAGTCACCAGCGTTTCGTGACAGTCTATCAGGTGCCCAAGTCAGGATACTGTTGTATCTTCCTTCAATTACTCCATGCAAGAGATTATTAAATTCTGGTCGTTGTCCTGATTCTTTGGCTGAGTGACTTTCCGTGATGGTTTCAGTAATATCAAGTTTTTCTCGTTTTGCAAGAAGTTGCATTTCTTTAAGCTGACCGTCAATTGACATTGCTTGTCGTTCATCAGATTCGCTTGATTTACGGGCATATAAGCAGTATTTTAGCCTCGTACTATCTTTCATCAGGTCACAAGGTACCGCAAGGGTTTTCTGAAGTCCAGCCTCAAGATGCTATAAGGATATAGGTCAAAAAAACTTTTAAGTTGCTTCATGAAAAACACACAGCGTTCTGCATTACTACAGTCGGCTGTGTGTTTTATGTTACTTTCCGAGGTCGATCTGTTGGCCTTTGCCAAAATATCCACCCTTCACTAATAGTTTTAAACCAGTTGCGTCTTTTGGGATATCGAATACGATATCACCATTCACATTGAGCCCTGGCTGAACTTGCTGTAGGAATAAGTCAACTTTTCCTTGAGCCATTCCTTTTGCCGTTTGGCCGTCAATTGAGCGGTCAAATGTCCTTCCTTGACTATCTGTAAGAGTAATCATGGAACTATCAATGGTCTTTGTCTCTTTAGCCTTGTTTTCAATTTTTAGACTAATGACATAGAACAGCCCTTGAGCAGCCTTCTTGGTATATTGATTCCCAAGGCTGGTTGCCGTGGTTACATCAGTAACAGTAAAAGCTATGTCGCCGTCCTGCACTATTTCACCAACTTTAGCAATAGGTTTTGCTTCATCTTGTTTAGAACCAGTACTCGATTGGGAAGTGCCGGAGGTACTACTTCCAGATTTGCCCATAGAGCCAATGACTCCGATAACAATAAGAACCAGGAAAATACCGCCGATAATTTTAAGTAATTTTTTCATTTAGATTTCACCTCCTTTCTCGTTTCTAAATACTCTAGTATTCGAAGCTGATTATATCAGAAATGATGACAAGGAGTCTGTCGAGAATGATACTGTCAGTCTCTACCATTATAAGTAATGGGAAAACCAATAACGCACAGGCATGTGCTCGAAAAATTTGGCGAGAAGATGCAAAAAACTCGTAAGGAGAAAGGAGTGACTCAAGAAGAGTTAGCGGCCAAACTTTCCATGCATCGAACCTATATTGGTTTGATCGAGCGAGGAGAGCGCAATCCGACCATTCGGACGCTCTATAAGATTGCCAAAGCTCTAGATGTTCAGTCCTCCGAGTTATTGCCTTTTTGATCGTATTCCTCATTTCGAGGTAAAGGATGCCGGAGACTTGCTCCGAAGTCCAGAGGTGAATTGATTATCATTTGTTATCCTTTTTTGTAAGAAAAAATTCTTTCTAAATAAACCCTTCTTTCACTGCTTGGAGAAATCATTTGAACAAAAGGGAGAGATGTGGAATGGTTCAGAAAAATATCCTTGGCTGTTTGTGCCTCTTTGGGGCTGTTCCAGTAGCTTATACTAATCCACTTATTATCACTCGTCCTTAATATTTCACCCTTGAGGAAGCCTGGTTGTTTTCTAAAAAACCTAGACTGAGCCTTATTAATTGCTTTCATTAAAGGCTCTTCTTCAATACCCCCTATAGGGTTAAACTCATAAATTTCTATTATTAAATCCCTTTTCATTTCAAGGCTAATTATAGCAAAAATGATGACAAGCAGTCTGTCGAGTTATTGAATGCAAAATAATAATATTACTTTCAAGTTTAATATGAAACAGGTCAGTATTCGGCAGAAATTTGGTAAACGGCTTAAAGAAATACGAAAGGCAGCTGCACTTTCTCAAGAGGCGTTAGGTATCAAATCTAATATCCATAGAACATATATAGGATCAATAGAAAGAGGCGACCAAAATATTTCTCTTGACAATATCCATAAACTCTCTAAAGCTCTGAAAGTGGAGATAAAGGAACTGTTCTATTTTTAATCATTCAGCCAAAAGAGAATTCGATTTTTTAGCTGTTGAGTAAGTTTATAGGTGTTTGCATGACCAAGATAGCCTAGGTAAGATTGAATCGATTGATTAAGTGACTCACCTGATATCTTATTCATTTTATAAAGTTGCATCTTTTTATGAATTTTTCTGAAGATTCTTCTTTTTGTCTTCGTTCTTGGCAAAACAAAATTAGGAAAAACTACATAGCCTAGGAAATCGATCCCTAAATAATAACCTCTAATCTCAACCTTATGAGGATGAAGCGACAGCTTTAGATTTGAATTCAAGAATTTTCTTATTTTTTCTACTAACTCTACTAGGTATCCTTTACTCTCTGACAGTATTACGAAGTCATCAGCATAACGGATATAATATTTGACCTTGAGCTCCTGTTTCATGAATTGATCAAAAGGATCAAGATAAATATTGGCAAAAAGTTGTGAAGTGAGATTGCCAATAGGCATTCCTTTAGGGGTACCGCTATTCTCGGCAACTTCTGAATTGAAGCTGTAAATAATATCGCGAAGCAAGCACAAAAAATCTTCATCTCGAATTTTATTTGTTAATTGTTTGAGCAGTACCTCGTGATCTACACTTGCAAAAAACTTTTTAATGTCACATTTGAGTACAAAAAGAGATCCTGTATTGTTTTTACTTGCTTTTTTTGAGAGCTTAATAAAAGTTTCAATAGCCTTATGCGCTCCCTTTTCTCTACGACAGGAATAAGAATGCACATAAAATGTTGGATCGAAGATTTTCTCCAACATACTACTTACTAGATGGTGAACAACCCTATCCTTAACGCACGCTTTTGATATATGACGAACCTTAGGATCCCTAATATAGAAGGATTTATAGCTACCATGTCTATATGTTTTCTCCTTTAAGCTCTGCTGGAGGTCAAAGAGATTATCTTCCAGAAATCTTGTAAAAGCCACTACGTCTATTTTTTTCTTTTTACCTTCTATAAACTCATCCCACGCTTGGAAAATAGCTTCCAATGTTGTAATATCTGAATAGATGTTATGCCAGATTCTCATGATTTCCAATCAATAAATAAAACTTTCGATTTCCCCATTTTTCAAAAGACGTACGAGACATATAAGCTCTTTTATGGTTATTTAGTTAATTTTCCTAAAAAAGATAAATACACACTTGGGCAGCGGTGCGAAAATGCACTTCTCGATTTCTTAGAGGCAATTACCATTGCTGGTGGATTGACTAAAACAGAGAAAGTCCCTGTATTACAAAAGGCAAGCGTAAAGCTTGATTTAGCAAAAATACTCATTAGGTTGTGTAAAGATTTAAAAATTCTTGATAATAAAAAATACCTTGAATTAGAGTCCTCTCTCCAAGAAATTGGCAAAATGTTAGGTGGCTGGATTAAATCGTCGTCCATATAAAAATAAGGCCTGCCCTAGAAAGAGCAGGCCGTTTTTCTGTTGAAGATAATACTACCGCAGCACGGAACCCGATGTTGTCGTTCGAGTTGTCGGGATGATTCCAGTTGACGTTCGCAGCACCACCGTTGTCAGAGTTACCGACAATGAGGCGGTTCGAATCACCGGACTCACGTATGCATTGCCCCTTTTCTTTCCCCGAGCCATGCTCGGTTATTGCCACTGATTGTTAATTCGCGATCCCTATGCTTTATTCGTACCGAGATGGTCTTTAGAAACTAAAGACTGTCTCCTGTATTTAACTTGGCTCAGTAATTTTTTACCGAGACCTTCAAAAAAGGACAAGTAGTTTCATCTTCTTATTTACTCTCTTTTGATAGGCGTACCCATCAAAATTCAGGTATTTGATAAAAAGAGAGATTTCGTGAGATGTAAGCATGCCTACATCTGCATTAACAAAATCTATTAGGAGTATAAAGAAGTAATGGGTAATAAATCAAGGGTAAATGATGTTTACTGTCATCAACTTAACTGGATGGATAGATTTTTATAAAACGACCCGCAAAGCGGGTAATTCAAGAATCCAAGTACAAAGAAACCAAAAGATCCAAAGAATCAAGCTATCAAGAACCAAGAACTACCGCAGCACGGAACCCGATGCGGACGTCCGAAACGCCGGGATGACTCCAGGAGACGTTCGCAGCACCACCGACGCCAGAGTAACCGACAATGAGGCGGTCCGAATCACCGGACTCACGATATTCATCTTCAGCCCACTCATAGGTATCCGTAGCACCTAATCCCTCACGGTTTGCTAGCATATTTAACTCTTCTACTTTAGGCATGCGAACTTCACGATTGGCGGGGAGTCCAAGTTTTAACAATATAGCTGATTTGTGTCCCGAGATGTCTTGGTGAGCAGTGTTCCAAGTTACATTAAATCGTTCAGTATGGCCAAGTTCATCGCTAATCATTGTTTTATTATAAGAACTCCCATATGCAGGTTTTGGCATTACTTCTACTGCCAGCCAATTACCCTTACTGTATCCCTCTGGAAATGAAACTTTTTTTCCATCCTTGACCTGTTCCCAATACCATTTTTTCGGTAATCTTCCTACCGTATGATCTTGCTTTTCTCCCTCACTGAGTGGTTCATACACATGTAGCCCGGGGTATCTTAGCTGTATCCTGGCTAGAAAGGCATCTACGCCTAGTGTTTTCAAATCGTTAAGTGTTCCGATCTCAAGTTTGGGAAAAGCACGAATTCCCACATGCTCTGGATCATTTTCAAATTTGAGTAGCATTTCAGCTGTGATATCAGCTGATAGCTCCGGAAGTACCACCTGTGTTTCAGGAATGCCTAGGACTTTTCCCCACGCTGCTTTTTCTCTTTTTACTATTCTCTCTCGCACTTCACCTTCAACTTCTACTATGGCCATAGGATCTTCACTACTTAACCTTGCTTGTCCTGCCATTTCTGAGGGAAGAATATACCCCTTTTCTT